>Ga0157364_1002130_pt1 | contig 18008 bp, 10 predicted proteins | sample AttsexASBM2_FD_111476 | JGI IMG/M metagenome (GOLD analysis project Ga0157364, IMG submission 111476) | Fungus gardens microbial communities from leaf cutter ant in Ribeirão Preto, State of São Paulo, Brazil - Atta sexdens ASBM2 | ecosystem: Host-associated > Fungi > Mycelium > Unclassified ...
GCTATGCCGGTCTTCGATGTCAAAATCACCGTTCTTGAAGCGTTGAAACCACTCACGACACGTTCTTTCACTAATAGCGGCCTCACCATAAGTATTTGAGAGCATTCGATGAGCCTCAGCCGCCGATTTCTTTATATTGAAGCAAAAAATTAAAACCTCCCGCAAATGACGAGAATTTGGCGTAAACTGACATTTTCAATCGAGAATAACTTTATGATGCAGACACAATCGACTAATGTTTCTATGGGGTTATATTGACAGATGCTCAAGTTTATTGTATGACGTCTATGATCTATTTATTTCGACCACCACTTACTGCTAAAGTCATCTATAGGAAAACGGCGGAAGCAAAGTTGTACAGCTAATATAATTTAATATACTTTAAACTTTAACTTAATCAAATTAAAAGTTACAATAATTGTGATATATATTATTTACATTCTCGTTGTCCTCGACAGATTGAGATTATGATTTGCTTTCATATTCATGATTTATTTAAGTAAAGTTTATTAAAAATAATTAATTAATTATAAACATATTTCCATCTTATCCGATGCCATATACTTTATATTTTCCTAATCAAAAGCTTTTCAAAATATTGCACGCTTTCTCTCTTTTGCACACATTTACTGTCATTTACCCATGATGGAAGTATTAAAAGTTCGTTTTCGAGATAAATTTCGTACCGTTCTGCGCATATCCAGGATATCGATTATGTAAACTTTCATTTTTTTCACTTTTCGTACATACCAATCTCACGTGAAAAGTTTCACTTTCAAATGATATTAGACTTAGTGATGTAAGAAAATTATAAGAAAGTGAAATCAGATGTAAAGAAGTTACGAGAAAGTGAATAACTCGAATTTATCGTTTCTCTTAAATTTACGAAAATTTAACAAGTGTTCACGGGTGTATGTACATATAAGTTTGTATGTACGTATTTTGATAGGAAATCATATTGTGCTCATTATTTGTTGCTTATATGTTTTCTTATACATATAGTCGAGAATAACAATGTTGAATGTGTAACGCAAAAACAAAAGAAAATGTTGTTAAATATAATATCAAAAAATTTAGATATTGCGAAAAGAGAGTGTCGCGAAATTCTCCATAGCCATATGGAACTGGTAAAAACATGTTATTTCATTGCTCTTATTTTTGATTATATGTAGTAAAAAAACAATATGTATTTAAAACTCGTAGAAAAATGTATGGGAGAACATATTATAGCACAAACCCTAAATTCTGGATTGAGGCCAGAGAAATCTTCAACTGGAAAAAAGTTATTTGTTAACCTGTTTCATAAATCTCTATTTTTTATTATAATTCTTATTTTTAAATTTTCATGTGACTTTTATGCACATATTTTTATCTTTTACTCATATTTAATTTAACATCACGCAAACATTTTCTTAATGTGCGAAATTTTCGCCTCTCAATTGCATGCTCTTTCTCTTCGTTCGCACCATTTACAGCAAGAAACCACGCAATATCCATTTCAAATATATATTTCAAATATATATTTCAAATATGTTTGATATTTATCAAAAGCGAGAGAGTTCTAGTACAGCCTAATGCAGGAACAGAAAACAGACTAAAAGAACAAGTTAGTTTGTATCATTTTATTAAAAAATAATTAGAATTTCACATTTTAGGCATTTCGTTACTTGCCGAAAAATTTTCCGTGAACTATTTCACATTTTATAACAGTCAAAAGTTACTTAATCGCTTATTCATTATATTCACGTGAATTTGTTCATTTTTTGTGTATTCATTCCTAGGGAAACTTTACATAATCGATACCCAGATACAGCTATTTTAAACATTTGTATCGCGGTCACTTTGAAGTGACATACAAAGTGACATTTCGCAAAAATGAATATTTGTCAATTAAAAACACAATGCACAAATAATTTTATACATTATGTATTACACACATCATCATACATTACAGATTTATATAAATTTTATTATAATAAAAATAAATGGAATAATAATAAATAAATAATATATAAATAGAAAATAAATAATTAATAAATAGTAAATAAAAATAAATAAAGTAAATAAAATAATTAATAATAAATAATAAAAATAAAAATAACAATAAATAATAAATAGTAAACAATAAGTAATAAAAATAATAAAAATAACAATAAATAAGTAAATAATAATTTAGTTTAATAATAATTTACTTTCAATACTTTTTTTTCACAATTTCTTTATTACATCATTTTTTAATATATTATTACATTATATCATGTAATATGATTGCAGCATCGCTGGTAAATTACGGGGAAAAATTGATTTTATAATTAACATGGATCAATCGATGAACAATTATTTAAGATTTCGAGGATTGATGGATTGCAATACAATATTTTTGAACCCCGCAAAATTGTACTCGCTAAAGAACCGATAAAAGAATTATATGAATTATTATAAATTATATGAATTAGATGAATTATTAATTATATAAAAATTATGAAATATATGAATTATTATAAATTATAAATTATTTGTATTTTATTTATGTGTTGCCTATATGTCAATTATTATAAATTATTATTTTTATAAATTAGAAATTATTTATATTTATAATAATTTATATTATAAATTATTTATTATAAATTATATAAATTGGATTATATTTATTATTGCACAAGATAAAATCAAATTTATTATATTATAAATATATAAAATAACACTAACTTTAAATAACCGCGGTAATATGGCGACTTCTGAATATCGCTCTTCTTATAAAATGCGCATATTTTTCATATTTCCACCATTTATCACTGCTTGCTGTTCAGTTCAACTTCAATGAGTTGCGACAAAATGTATTTTGTGCCAAAAGTGCGTCACCTCACGTAACTTTTAACCAATAGTAACGAATTGCTACCGCAGCGTGTTGCATTAAAAAAGCATCTTTATTGTCGGTATTCATAGTCAGATCTTATATTCAAGACCGTCTTATATTCAAGAAGTCACAATCAGAAGGTTGCATTAATCTTAAGACATTACTTAAGACGATCTTGAAATAAGACTCGACTGAATGAATTCCGGCCTAGATGTTCAAGTCGCATTATAGTATACTCCATGGATCAATTAAGAGCATGTTCCATTTGCCTCATCTCAGAAGATAGTACGATTGGGGCATATTACACATGCGTAATGGTTGAAAACGTTCTGTAACATTGAAAAAAATATTTCAGATTCATTTTGCATTTAATAATTGCGTTTTTGATATAAATATAAAAATATAATGTAACAATATAGTATAATATTAATAAAATAAAATAAAAAGAATAATTAAATAAAATAAATGAAATTAGAAAAATTTTTTAAATAAAATAAAATAATATTAATACAATAAAATATAATATAATATAAAAATATAATATAACTTTTATATAGAAAAGTAGGCTCATGTAAATGCAATGCAATAAATTAAAATGTCAAGGTTTTTTAAATCTAAATTCGTTCGTATCACTAAACGTTGGGGCACATGAGTCCAACTGCTCCAACCGTCATCTTAAGTTTGTTCGCGTCACATACTCCAAATTAACCCAGAGAGCACTTGGATCACAGGTAAGATAGCGGTTGGAGCAGTTACATTCATGCTCCAATGTTCAGTGATACGAACGGATTTAAGACAAGTGAACATGTCATCTAATCTAATCCATGAGACCATTCGAACGAGTCGGATATGTGCCTCATTTCTTTCGGATATTTTGTGTTATCTCGATTATTTGAAAAGCGTTTTTTATACAAAATGCGTTTTTTAATAAATATAAAAGTTATAAATTAAAATGTCAAGGTTTTTTAAAAAACTAGCAAATGCAATTAACTAATAAAATTCGTCTTTTGTTACATTCGTATAACGCTATAAATTTCGACTTACAAAGTCTAGTCAAGTATAGTCAAGTATAGATGAAGCATTCATATGAGAGAAGCTAAAAACTTGATAGAAAGAGAAAGAAATAATCGTGGAGTAATCCTCTTCTTTTCTAATGTAAATTGATTGGTCGTCGCAGCAAGCTGAGAAGTAGCCGAGAGCAACGAAGACGTTTGAGAGTTGTGGCCTTATGATCAAACTGGTTGGCCTCCCATCGTTCATTGTAAAAGAGAGAAACAACTATGTCTGAAGTAGAGCTGTCCTTCAACCTGTAGAGCTGTTCTTCCTTGTTGTTTTCAGTTTCTTTCGTATGAATTCGTCGCTCTGTCTATTTTGTAAGTCTATGATCCGAGCCAATCTTACGGATTAGGTTAGGTGACATGCTCACTTGTCCTAAATCCATTCGTGTCACTGAATATTGGAGCACATGAATGCAACTGCTCCAACCACTTTACCCTGTGCTCTCTGGATTAATTTGGAGCATGGTGGACGTGAACAAACCTTAAGGCCATTCTACATTGATCGTCGTAGCATCGGAAGCGTCGTAAGCATCATGTGACTTTAAAATTGAAGCATCGGATTGGCTGAAGCAACAAGTTTGGGACTTGCATCGACGATACGACCAATGTAAGAATGAGAATCTTTAGAATTCATACTACGTACGACATTTGACATTTATCGTTACGATGAATGTCAGACGTCGTGTGACGGATGTCGTACGTAGTGTAAATCCTACATTAAGTACACTGGGTTCATTCGGAGCAACCCCGAATAGCTCTCGAGAGATAAAACAAATACTATGGTAAAGTTAGTAGGTCCAATATTTTAATTAGTCCAGGCTGATTTATTAATGCGCTACTTTAGTAATATAGAGCTTTATTGACTCGGAGTCAAGTCTATAGACATACATCATATTCATAGTCCTTCTTTATCTTAGGATGGAGGAAGCCTCCTTAAAGGATTCCTCGATTCTTCAAGGCTTTCTTGTTTTATAAATGATTCTCAAGTTTTCCTTCTCGAAGGAAGAAATATTTTAGGGACCTACTGAAGGTAGCATATCATAATATGAGGGCAAGTCAATAAGTTTTTAGAAAAACATAGTAAAATACATTTTTTTTTATCGATTCATTTTTATTTCTCAACATAGTCTCCTTTCAGCTCGATACATTTGATCTAACGATTCTCCAACTTTTTCAAACCGTCCGAATAATATGATTCCAACCCTTCAAAATAATCCTCTGTTTCGGCGACGAGCGTTCTCTAATGGTGAATCTCTTTCCTTCGAATCATTTCTTCAGGTTTGAAAACAGGAAATAGTCGCAGGGGACTAAATCTGGCGAATATGCTAGATGGGGAAATAATTCGTAGCGGAATTCATTGAATTTGGCCATTGGTACTGGACACGTGTGAACTGTCTTGATGGAAGAGCACTTTCTTTTTCGTCAAATGGAGATGTTTTTTCTTTAAAATGTTGTTGAAACGATCCAATAAGGCTGCTTAGTAATAGCCATTGATCGATTCTTTCCGCTTCGACGGAAGGTAATCAACATGAATTATACCGTGTGCATCTCAAAAAACTGTGGCCATCATCTTTCCGGCCGACTTTAAGGTCTTCGCCTTCTTCGAAGCTAATTCACCCACTGAAGACTATTATTTTGACTGTTCCTTCGTCTCGGATGTGAAGTAATGGATCCATGTTTCGTCCATAATAAATCAACACAGAAATTCATCTGGATTACGTTGAAACATCTCCAACATTGTTTTGAAATCACACGGTCGCGCTTATGGTCCACAGTGAGCAAACATGGCACCCAGCTTTTTCTTGCGGCACCCAGCTTTTTCTTGCGGCACCCAGCTTTTTCTTGCGACACCCAGCTTTTTCTTGCGGCATCTAGCTTTTTCATACTCAATTGTTCGTGCAAAATTGAAATCACTGTGCCATGTGATGTGCCTGTGGCCTCGCACACTTTCATTCGTCGATCAGTCAAAACAATATCGTGGACTTTATCGATGATTTCTGGCGTAGCAGCCTCAATTGGACGTCCCGAACGAGGTGCATTACATGTGGATGTACGACCACGTTTAAATTTATTCAACCAATTGTATACAGTCGCATGAGCTAGTGCAGATATGCTATGAATATTATTTAACTCGGCTTTGATTTCTTTTGGCGTTAAACCTTTCATATGTAGATATTTGATCACTGCACGAAACTCGTTTTTTTCCATTTTGCAAAAAGTACAAAGGTTGTTCGCTTTAATCGTCTACAGAATTGAAACCACGCGATGAATTCCGCTCAAAATTTGACAGTAATCAGCTGAGAGATGCTACTTGTCAAAAAGTAATGTGACATGACACTGCGAGTGTCTGACAGATTTTCTAAGAATTTATTGACTTGCTCTCGTACATAGTATATGCAAACTTAATATCATAAAGATGCATCCACAATAGAGAAATAAGGAATTAAGAATAAAGAATAAAGATTTGAATCTATCAGAAATCGGATACAACGAAATACACGGTTTCTGATAAGTTGATATCGTTATTTCTTATTAACTAATTCCTTATTCCTTCTATTGTGGCTGCACCTTGAATTATGAGTAAAGAAGGTTATAAAGATATTGTTAAATAAAGTCATGATTAAGCATTTTACTACAATAATGGACAAAAATAAAATTAATTAGCGAATTCGATTGGACGTATTCAGTGCGCACCGATGCATCAAAATCGCCGTACACAAAATAAAGTATATGTTTATAAATAAACATAAAAATCGATTAAATCATGAAATACTCAATACATTTTATTGCACTATTAGATAAAATATTTCATATTTCAAATATATAAAATATTTGCATTTTATTTTTATACTAAATTAAATCAGTATACAGTCGGTCACAGAAAGGTTGCAACACTTTTTTTTCGATGGGTTTCGGAATGCTGTCTACTCATCGAGCAATTGATTCTTATTTGTGAATCCATGAATAAGAACCAATCCCTCGGTGCAAGCTATTTCCAAAATCTATCGAAAAAAAGTGTTGCAACCTTTCTGTGACTTACTGTATAACGGCTTTAATATGCATCAATGTTGCTAATCAAATTCGCCATAATGCTTTTTATACGAAGGAGAAAATGCTTTTGACATAGTTTATTTGTGAAAAAAGCTATCAAAAATAATTATCGATGCGATAGATCTAAATTAAAAGCTATCAAAAGGAAAAAGACCGGTGTGACGAAATAAATTTGGAAATTTGCTTGGTTATGAAAACTGCACCTCCTCCTTAAGGAAACCCGTAACCTCCCTTGAGAAAAGGAAACTAATAAAAAAAGCTTCTTGTTTGGTCAAGAAAAGTTAATGAAACATGAAATGAGGAACAAGAAATCCTCATTTCTCAAGGAAAAACTATGAAACAAATACTAAAGCGCATTTCTTTTATCTTGCTAACAGCCTTCTTATTGGCTATTTCACCATCTTGAACCTAGTTGTCTGTAATCCAATAAACGCTTAATATTATTGATATATAGTTATTCCTATGTCCATGATTGGTACATAATAAGGTACATAATTAGTAAGTCCAATATGGCGGATTAATATACTACTTTAGTAATATAGAGTTTAAAGCAGGAAGCACAGACTCTTATATAAGGATAATACATAAGATATAAGAAATCTAACCAATCAAAGTTTTTTATTTCATGGAATGGAAGGAAACGAAGGCTTTGATTGATACATTTTCTTATGCATTACGTGTTATGCATTATGGCTGTGGTCAAAGTCTCGCTACAAATGCTTTGAAGCGTTTGATGGGCCAATTAGAAGAAAGAATTTTACAAACTGACCAATTAAAAAACGCTGCAAAGCATTTGCAACATCACGTTAATCATACCTTATGCAAGAGTCTGTGCTCCCCGCTTTATGCTGGCGGGGATTTCTTTCTTGTTTCGTCTCTTTTTGCGAATGCACGAGAGAAAACGCATCTGGGCCAACCATGCATTCTTTTTTAAATGAGGACTACCCTACTCCCCAAATTTCTGACAACGCTCGGTTTAGAGATACTATTTCTATGGTCGAGTCAGTAAATCGAATATGCTATAAAGGTATTTTCATACCGATGCTTAACGCTCATTTTCGGCGTCAAAATAAGTCACATGATAGAAATTAATGAATATCAAGTATCAATTTTGATCATGTGATTTATTTTGACACTGAAAATGAGCGTCGAAAGTCAGCATGAAAAGGTACTTTAAAGCTGACTTTTCGTAAGTAGTACGCTGCGGCAGCAATTCGTAGCTTAAAAATAAACCGTAGCGGTTAAAAATTTTACATGACGCACATTCAAAATATATTTTGTTTCTGAAGTTCACCGAACAATGAGCAGCATAGAATTCGAAACTGAGAAAGTCTACAATATTTGCAAAAAATGTGAAAATTGAGTACATTCATAATGAATACATACAATGAGTATTTTTATTATTAATGTACATTTTTAAAGTGATAGGAATATTCTAAATTCTAAATAATTACCTGAAATGATAGTTGTCTAAATTGTAATTACACAGTTGTTATATAATCACAAGTTTTTAGTTTTTAAAGTTTTAGCTTTTTCCATATTAATTTTCGAGCTGATCAAATAAAAGACACACATTTGCTGTTGTCGTTATTTCTTTTTATGCGCAGCAAATGCAGAAAAAGCAATTGGCTGTTTTCTAGTTCGGACACAGAGACATTACACTGTGTAAAGTTGTACTTGTTGGAATGCAGTTTAGTTTCATAATATAACACTAGAATGCATTGCAGTCTTCTATTCTATTCTTATAATTATTGGGTTGTCCGGAAAGTTCGTGCCGATTTTGAAGGAAAATTTAAATGCAGAAGATTTAAATTTTAAAATATACATTTATTAAATTTAAATCTTTTGCGGCACTTTCCGGACAACCCAATATATTTAGTGTATCAATAATAGATTTATGATTTTTATTTGGACTTAAATTATAATTTTTTCAGAATTGATGATTTTTGAAGGTTTTATTGCAAAATAAATACGATTACCAAATAACTTTTTGAAAAGTTGGTAATTGACATATTTTACATGCTTAGCTTTTTACTGTGTCGAGCAGTGTAAAAGTTCATTCCGTTTCTCGCATGATGCGCATAGACTGCATAGACAATCATTCCATTTCATCTAATGCGCGCATTGGTAGTGCGTGGATTCCCCTCACCATTAATGCATGAGAGCGCATTAGCTATTACAGTTCTGATCTGCAATTAACGCACGCGCATTTTGATGTATTTTTGAATTGCACGTGCCTCCATGCCGTATAAATATACAAATATACAATAGAGTAGAAATCTTTGGATAAGTTGAAGGCACGGTAATTCGACCGGCGAAAATCTATTAATTAATTATTATTATTTATTATTATCTATTATTTAATATTTATTATTTATAATATCTATTATTAATTAAATATCTATTAATATATATAATATCTATTATTATTATTTAATATTTATTATTTTTAATATCTATTATTTATTATTTATTATCTATTATTTAATTATTTAATTATTTCGAATCACGCTAGCACATGCGTTCGCATCAAATGCATGAAACCGTTTCTAAGTGCACATAAAGCGCATTGATAAAACAGAACGATATACATGTGCGCAGCGCATTAACTGCTACATATGCGTTAGATAAACGGAATGCATCTAACACTGTGTTAAGGATTAAACATAATAGGCAATAGGCACAACAGGGAATAGCGAGTATAAGTTCGATATTATATCCCAGAGCTCTGATTGGATGGCTCGTTATTGTTGCCTGTGCATATTATGTTTAAGCCTTTATAGTTGACACTTTGAGTGCGTTCGGGGAGGCACCATTCACGCTATGGATAAATGCTATCAATACTGTTCTTGGAGCTAATAGCGATAGTGTTAGCAAGCTCCATGAACGATCCTAGCATAGCGTTGGTAGTGTTTAACCAGAGAGATTCATCGAGGTTAAGTTAATGTAGGGGATTCTGTTTTCAATCACCAACCAAACTTTTCCCTATAATTAAAATTTTTAAGATTTTGTGAAGTATTCTAATATAAATTTCTAATATAAATTTCTAATATAAATTTTTTATTTTCTTGTAGTGAATAACAGAACGCAATCTCAATTGCAATGATAGCTCTCTGCTATTTAGCTTGCCGCAGTGAATAATGTAAACTAGATCAAAAAATTAATAGTTACACTAAGTAAATTAATCAGATAAAAGAAAGAACCTTTGAGCATCCATTGTCGATTTCAGAAGAAGAAGCATATTTATATCTAATAAGGAATAACCTTAAGCAGCGGAATATTCTGCCGCGCTATACTGCAATAGTAACTTTTTTCCGTACACGGGAATTAAAAATTGCCAGTAACAAGATACCTCTGACTTTCACGTTTATAATGAAATCAAATACACAAGTTAAACTTGGTAGAAACTTTGAAAAGTTAAAAATGATACACAAGCAAGAATTACGTTCATTCCAGCCTAGTGACAAGTCAGCAGAGATTAAAATTGAGATTGCATTCATTATGATAAAATTTGAAATTCATACATTATGTATGTACGTTTACTCTACGAAATTCTAAGAGAGAAAAGTTTGATGTCACTCGAGAATAGAATCTCCTCAAACATTAATCTAACTTTGACGAATGTTAAATGCTACCAACACTATGCTAGGATCGTTCACGGAAACGCTAACGCTACCTCGGAAGGAATAGTGACTACCATTAGTGATGCATGATTGTATTTGTTAGCGCTATCTAGTTCCGCGAACAGTTTATAGCGCTAAATAGTGTGAATAGCGTCTCCCCGAATGCTTCCTTTGTGTAAGACAGTGTTACCTTGTTGGAAAACATCCATTATGAAAAATTGGCATCATGTGACATTTTTGCACACTGCCGCAGAGTGCATGCGTATGAAAAGCCACTTTAAATCTATGGTTAGCAATCTATGGTTAGCAATCAGATCTGATACAGGTCTAGTTTTCATTGGTTCGATCCGAATCAGAATGCAAGAACTAATTACAGTCGAACATCCCTCTATCATTTGACTGTAATAGAAGAATACTCGATTGTAGGTTGTTGGTTGTATATAGCCGACGTAGCCGCCACTGACAAGATAGCAGACAAATTGAATATTTCTGATTTATTTATGTCTATATAATTTGGGAATCGTTTAGGGAAATTTGGGAAAACATTTAAACATTTGGGAAATAATATTTTTCTTGTAATTAACAAATTTTATTATGCGTCAGTTAACAGACAGCGATTTTATTTAATGTGTTTTATGAATGGAATCGATTAGAAATTATTTGGGAAAAACGTCTTCATTATTATTTCCGTTTGGGAAAAATCACTATTTGCTAATTCAATAGATTTACACATTACAAAAACGAACAAAGCCTAGGTATAGTACTATGAATATAGCCTAAAATCGTCAAAAATTAATCAATTAAGCCCGGATGTAATTATACGTAATAAGAATTTATGTGTAGTAAGAAATCAACTTAATCATAAACTTAATTATATTCGACTAATTTTCTTCACTTTTAACTGTGATTGGTTAATTCCTTATGGCTTAAGGCTTTCTACATTTATTGTACCATCCGAGTGAAATTTGAGAAATTTAACATTGGAGTATTCGGATTTCGGAATAATAAACTTTGAACATAAAAATATACAATGAAGAAGAAAATTTGTTAGTATGTGTGATTTTCTTAATTTGTATTACCATAATTTAAATACACTTCAAGAAAAAAAATTTTAATATTTATTCTTTATTTTTGTTATTTTTCAGTAAAGACAGATAGATGGTTTTATATACATATATGTATGTCAAGAGATTTTATGTACATACATACGTTTAACAAATATTTAAGTATTTCTTCTAGATGTGAAAGCAATTTACGTTAATTTATAAAATATGTACGTTTATTCATTTAATGATTATTATATCACATGCATGTATGTGGTACACACATGCATCTACATATATATATATATATATGAAAGCCTTAAGCCATAAGGAATTGATCATTCACAGTTGAAAGTGAGGAAAATTAGTCGAATATAATTAAGGCTTTATTTTTACGAGATATAGTCGACATACGTTGCTTTCCATCTATAAGATACACTTCGTCTCTGCTTGGGAGGAGAGTCAGATGCCTATATTTATAATCTTATCATAGGCCTTATATTTAAGGCTTCCTTAAATTTATCTTCAGATACTCCATGAATTATTTCATTGGCTATATCTAAAGATAAATTTAAGGAAACCTTAAGTACAAGGTCTGACTATGAATACAGGCAAGAGTGTTTCGAATCTGTTCAAGTGTGATTTTGATGAATTAAGTGATATTAGAACGCACCCGTAAACCAATTTTCATCATTTTGTTCTGTTTTCAATATACAGAATTACGTGTGTCGACGAATGTTAATAAAAAATTACAATGACAAGTATACTACCTTGATCAAAAAGTTCCCGGAATTCATTCAGAAAATTCAAAATACAAATTTTATTCATCAAACGTGATATTGTCCCCTTCAAAGTACTCCCCATCGACTGCAACGCATTTATGCCAGCGCTTGATCCAGCTCTCGAAACATTTCTGGAACTCTATTGTCGGTATAGCCATATTAGAGTCATCTTTGATTTTTCCATTACTTCCTTTCGGCTGTTAAAACGCGTTCCCCGTAATGGTTTTTTAACTCGATCGAACAGAAAAAAATTGCAGAAAGCCATATCAGGTGAATTCGATGGCTATTGGATGGTATTCGTTTCGTTCTTGGTCAAAAATTCACGGATGGCACTGTGCGACGATGATATCATGGTACAAAATCCACTCCATTTTTAAAACTGTAAAAAATCGAAAATACATGCAGAGGTAGATGTACTCAAGACGGCGTAACTTTTACAAATGTCAATCTATAATGATAAAATTTGGTGGGAATGTCAATGATAGATGTGGCAACCTAATCAAAAAAATAGAATTCAAATCAGCTGACTCAGAGCATCACTTGGGGATAATTCCGGGAACTTTTTGATCAAGATGGTATATACTTTTAATATAATTTATATTAAGAATAAATAAGAAAATAAATAAAAAATAAATAAGAAATAAATAAGAAAATATTTTTATATTAAGATTTTTTTATTATTTTCAATCAAATTCAAATTTTTTAAGGTTTAGGTATTAAAAGTTCGTACACGATAGTACATATTGCACATATTGTGTTCCATTTAAGTGTGGCAAACTGTATTCGAGTGTATACTATGTCGATTTGTGTCTCCTAAAAGGAAAAAAGCCTAAATTTATGATTAAGTTGATTTCTTACTATACATAATTTCTTACTACGCATAATTAAATCTGGGCTTAATTGATTAATTTTTGACGATTTTAGGTTTACTATATTCATTGCACTACATCTACTACATCCATACTACAGGGGTACATTCATACCCGAGCTTTGTTCGTTTTCGTAATATGTAAATCTATTGAATTATCAAATAGTGTAGTATACTTTTCTCAAATAAAAATAATAATGAAGACGTTTCCTCCAAATGATTTTTAATCGATTTCATTCATAAAACACATTAAATAAAAAATCGCTCTGCTAACTTGACGCATGATAAAATTTGTTAATTACAAGAAAAATACTATTTTCCAAATGTTTAAATGTTTTTCCCAAATTTCCCCAAATGATTCCCAAATTATATAGATATAAATAAATCAGAAATATTCAATTTGTCTGCTATCTTGTCAGTGGTGTCCCGAACCAATAAGCGCTAGTCTATACACCCCACTGTCTATATTACAAATTTTCTAATCTCAACAACAATAGTACGATTATGGAAGTGCGCCCTTTTGCAGGAGGGAGGGGGGAATTGCTTCAAGTGGAAAGTCGAAACCAATGTTGCCAATCCTACTATTTTAGCGGTAGACTTATCGTTTTGACTCACAAATCTACTGTCTATTGTTTTAGCCAGATTATCTATCATCTTTTTTACTTTATTTTGCTTGTATATAATATTCTACGTTATTGCTCATTTACTCAAAGATCGTATCTCTTATTCACCCTTATCTTATGTTGCGCATCCTTCTGATTGAATGTAGTATTGTCGTATACGCTATTCATGTGTCATTGATCTAGCGTCCAATAGGTTTATTCTGTAACCTATAACTTTTTAACGATAATTTTACTAGCTAGGGATGTCGTTGCGCAGATAGTATATTTTACATGGCGAAGATTAAAGAAAAACGAAGTAACAGTAAAGCCCATTCTACAATGGGCAGTACACTGCCCAACTACAATAGTGAATTAAAGAATAGGCATAGAAATCGACTAATCATAGTTGATTATGATTATATATATTACATACTCTCATATTCGACTATGATTGGTTGATTTCTACTCCTACTCCTTAATCCACTACTGCTACTGCCCATTGTAGAATAGGCTTAACACATAATGTTATAATTTTCCACTCAATAATGTTATGTAGAAGCTCCATACAATAAAAGGAACAGGATACAGAGAACAGAGAATAAGAATTTCAACCTATCAGAAATCATGTGGAATACATTTTTGATAAATTGAAACTCTTGTTTTCTATTCTCTGTTTCCTGTTTCATTTATTGTGCGAAGTCTCTTACTGTATGCATAAGGGATATTACATTGCAGTTGCATTGTTGAATAAAAAATTGTAATATTAATGTTATGTTATTTTTGTTGTGTTTCCTGGAAAATAAAAAAATATATTTTCATTATAAATTATAATTTCTGTCTTTTTAAATTGAAATTATTGAATGTTGTATTATTTTTATAATAAATATTTGAATTATTTATTTTATACAGATTAGAGTATTTTTTTCTGTTACTTTTTATAAATTTTGTAATACTCATTTTCAATGAACTAAATAAAAATTAAAGAAAAAAATATTAGTACATTCTTTTTATTATAATTTCTACTTTATTTGCTACTGAGTTATTTTCGGTATGTATTACAATTACAATATTTTTTTCTATTTTTTTACGAAATTTCTTGAAAAAAGACTCTACCGCTTTGAGTTTCAAATCTACTGCTTTTTTGGCATATTATCTACCATCCAATTTTTCAAACATCTGGCAGCACTGGTCGAAACCTATGTGGAACAGTACAATTATAGACCTCGTTTTCTCTCTGTGACAGATTTCCTAATCTTAATAGTTATCAAGTTTAACGTTTAATATCTCGGCTTACAGAGCAGAGCAGAGCGACATTTTTACTAGATTCTCTCGTTTCATACAAAAACACATCGAATAAACGTCTAATTTTATTGATTTTTGAGGTAGGATAATTAAACTGAATAATTATCGGATTTATACATAATTCGGTATAGCTTAAGGACCAATCGATGGCATCGAGCAGAAGTACAAGAGAAGTTCTATTATCGCTGGTGGATGATATCGAGTTAATAGCAAAGTAAGTTGCATCTACTAGTAATAAATGTATTTTATATTAATTTTTCTAAGTACTTCTAATAATATTTTCGGTAATTATTTAGAATAGCATACCTCACCTAAAATGGATCTTAATGAAAATACATTCATCCGACACGTTTTCACTCAAAATGAAAGAATCTGGCAAAAAAAAATGCGACCTGGTGAACCGAAATGTTAAGCGTTAAAGTTCGAGATTTTAGAGGTTAAGATATCTGTCGTTCCGACTCGCTGCAGCGCTATGTATATGTAAAATCTGTTCTTTTTCGAAGAATAGTCTGAAATAATGCAATAAATTAGAGTGAGATAGTTGTAATTTGGAGCACTTTCAGCGCTTTAAAAATTCACTACTTTAAAAAATAATTTACTGCTTTAAAAACAATTCACTGCTCTAAAAACAATTCACTGCTCTAAAAACAACAATTCACTGCTTTAAAAATAATTCACTGCCTTAAAAACAATAATTCATTGCTTTAAAAACAACAATTTACTATTTTAAAAACAATTTACTCTCTTAAAAATAACAATACACTATTTTAAACATACAAATTCTTTTATTAGCAGTGAATTTGTATTTTTAGGGCAATGAATTGTTTTTGAAGCAGTGAATTGTTTTTAAAGCAGTGAATTATTTTTAAAACAGTGAATTATTGTTTTTAAAGTAAATTGTTCTTAAAGCAGTGAATTGTTGTTTTTGAATTAGTGCTTTTGTGTTTTTAAAGCATAGAATAGAGCTTATTATTTAAAATGTATATCTCTTTGATTTTTTTATGGATTAAAATTTTACAAATTGTTACAAATGTTTCATTATGTATTATTTAAGGGACCTAATTGTTTAGAAGTTGCAGCTTAGACAGTATCCATTTGGAATATTTCTAAGTCATGAAAACAGTGTGAGAACAGTCTTTTTATTCTAGGCTGCAAGTTCTAGATAGTTAGATCCCAAGCGAGTAGGATGTGTTATTTTTTTTTGTTCGGGCGTAGCTGCCCTAAACTAAGCACTACTGTCTATACACTCCACATGACAGATTTTCTAGCCTCAATAGTTGTCAACTTTAATGCTCAATATCTTGCTTCGTAGGGTAGTCCCGGACTTTTTTCTGCCAGATTCTTTTATTTTATGTAAAAACGAATGAGTCTAATTTCATCGAAATCGGAGGTGAGGTAGCTATTCTAAAGAATTATTCTTTAAAAACAATTTACTATTTTCAAAAATAATATAAGAAAATAATGTATTTTTAAGTAAATTTGTCTTCTTAAAGCAATGAATTTGTTTATAAAGTAGTGATTTTGTTGTTTGTTAAAGTAATAAATTTGTTATAAAATCACGAATTTGTGTTTTAGAGCAGAAAATTTGTTGTAAAGTAGCGAATTTGAGACCGCACCGTATACTTGCATCGCAGTGTTTCATGGCTGACAGATTTTCTAACCTCAATAGTCATCCACTTTAATGCTTAATGTATCGATTCGCTTTTGGGGCAGAGTGACACTTTTTTCTTGTAGAATCATTTTTACGCGAAAACGCACCGATTGAGTCTATTTTTATCAAAATTTGAGGTGATCGGGATATTGTAAACTTTTACAGAGTATTTTATACAATTAGAATAAAAATAAAATATTTAGAGAATTTTAAAAGAGATTTGTAATTAATTGATTAATCTAGGTTTTCACTTTATATATGTTTTACTTTTTTTTTTGTAATTTAAAATATTTATTTTCAGGGAGATGATAGAAAACACAATCGCTCAGAAGCCTTCAAAGCTTTCAAGCACAGAGCATGCTCAGTTAACTGAATTGTTAGTTACCAAGGATAATGAATTAAAGGCGACACTGAAACGGGCCGCTGAACAGGCTAAAATTAACTTGAAGATGGAGACATTAAAAGCAGAGGTAGAGAGGCAAGACCAGGATATCCAGCAGCTGCAACGACAGTTGAAAGAAGCAGAACAAATTTTGGCTACTGCAATTTATCAAGCAAAACAAAAATTACAATCTATTGCACGTGCCAATAAGAGACCAGTTCCTTCAGAAGAACTTATTAAATATGCACATAGAATAAGCGCAACTAATGCCATTTGTGCACCTTTAACATGGCAGCAGGGAGATCCCAGAAGACCATATCCCACAGATCTCGAAATGAGAGTAGGATTCCTAGGACGGTTGAGCGACCCAAGCAATCTACCTTTAAATGGACAGTTACTTGGGTCTCATCTAGGAGTATCATCAGATTTACATAGGGCAGGACATCCTGCTGGAGGTAAAATTTTTTGTGTATATATGTGTATCATATTTGAATTGATATAAGAATGACCAGGTTCTGAAGAGATTTTAGTAATTATTTAGAATAGATTTTTGTTGTTTCAGAACCACCTGTTTCGCAATCAAACCAATTTGCTTGGCATCCATCGGGAGAGATTCACATGTCGGTTGGTGGACAGGGCAGTGTAGCGGTGAATACACATAAACAAGAAACAGAAGATGTCGAAGTTATGTCTACAGACTCTTCGAGTAGCTCTTCTAGTGATTCTCAATAGATATTATTTATACCTTATTAAGCTGGAAACACAAATAGGAACAGGGAACAGGAAATA
>Ga0157364_1002131_pt1 | contig 18002 bp, 6 predicted proteins | sample AttsexASBM2_FD_111476 | JGI IMG/M metagenome (GOLD analysis project Ga0157364, IMG submission 111476) | Fungus gardens microbial communities from leaf cutter ant in Ribeirão Preto, State of São Paulo, Brazil - Atta sexdens ASBM2 | ecosystem: Host-associated > Fungi > Mycelium > Unclassified ...
CTTGATGGTGCGATTTGCCGAGCGCATGCACTTATACAGACCCCACGGCGCGAAGCCCGCGGGAGAATCCGGGACTCAGGTCGCGTATCCTTTTAATAAGGATCTCGAAGGGCCACGTTCTCAAGTATTGTAGCAGTTTGATCCGTAGAACTTGGGCAAATTAAAAAGTGAATTTAATAAAATCACAATACAGTAGTTTTTATAACGGTTTTACTATTGTTAATATAGCTACAGTAATATAACTATAGTTATTAATAATATATTATAACAATAGTATAATTAATAATATTAATTATTTAAAGGAGATACATTACATTTATTGTTACTTGTTTTTTTTAATTTTCTTATATGAGCTTTTTGAATAAACAAATTGATTCATATTATTTCTACAGAAATTTAATAATAATTTAAAGCAAATTTATTTACTGAAAGATAGTAATTAATTATTTATTTGGAGTATGCTTTCAATGTTAAAAATAAGTAATTAATGATTCAAAAAGAAAATCATATAAACAGGAATTGGAAATTGACGCAGTTTTTATTTCTTTAAATTAATTATATAATATTATTATATCATTTATTATATCATTATTATATTATTATATCATTACTTGTGTACATGTTTCGGCTAATCTTTTAGCCTATCTCAGCAAAATTATAATATATGTTACAACACGTTGGTTATCCATGAATCATATAAAAGTCATTATATGTTGATAACCAACATATTGCAACATATACTGTAATTTTGCTGAGGAAGGCTAAAAGATTAGTCGAAACATGTGCACAAATAATGATATAATATACAATTAATGTAAAGAAACAAAAACTACGCATCGTCTACAGCGCTAATTCCCAATTGCCTGTTTATATGATTTTCTTTTTGAATTACTATCTGATTGTCTTTTAGTATTTGAAATTACTATATAACGCAATGAAATTACTATGTAATACCATTGTGAAAAACATTAACGCTCGTTGTCGTGTCGATTTAATGTGAAATCGGCACTCACACTCACTCACGGGTTAAAGAAGTCGTTTAGCGACAGATTTACGCGTGTCATCATACAGTAGCGAAGGGCACCGCGTCGCTACGAAGGAACGATTAATGGCAGCCCAGATTTTTCGAATCTGCGATCTCACGCGGCGTGCTGGTAGGTGACGAGACTTTTTTTTCCACCCGGTTGCATTGTGTGTCGTTTCGGTACCCTGTTATAGAACTTGGGACGCAGAAAAAAAGCTGTCGTCGCGTATTGTGCCGACACTGCATTATATTTAATGAACACGATCGCGTCAGTTTTCGCTGATCAAATCCTATTTCTTCCTGTAGACTTCCATTTGCCGTGATTTGACGGAAAATTTGAACGTATAATGAGAAATAAGTATCTTTCTATTTTCGTTGATTTACGTACAATTTTATTACATTATAATAAAAAATAAAATTGTACGTTTAAAAAATCAGTAAATATTAGTATTTAATAAAAATTTCTATTACTTTGCAAGTATTGAAAGAAGAAAACTTAATTAATTAATAAAAATAATAAATACCAATAATAAAATTAAAAACATTTATCTTTTTAAAATAGGTCTAATTAATATATCAAAAAAAAAAGATAAAACTAGAAAATATTTTAATTTTGTTACGACAAGAACAAAATATTTTGTTAATCAGTAAATACAAATTGCATGAACGTTCTGATTAATGAAAAGATTGAAATATAATCCTAGACTCTTGAAAATGACATAACATTAAAAAAAAGCTGTTCAGAAAATGCAATGCAGTAAACAGTAAAAATTATTTTACAATATTAAATCTAATTTTTATTTAAATATATAATTTTTAATTAATCTAATTAAATCTAATTATTAATTAATAATGATATTTGAATGTTCCGACTCACTTTGGAGTCTTCCTCTGCAAAAAATAATCCCGTTCTGATCGACACTTTTTCGGAAGCACTAATTAATTTATCCGGAGCTAAGAAAATATTTATCGATATCTCTCCGTCATTCTTTTCATCAGCGGTGGTCCTTGCCGAGGTTCAAAGAAGGAATGTAATATCTTCGGACATTGATTGTTCAGGGCATGCAAACTATTCCATTAACCCCCAGCAATAAAATAAAAGAAATGCGCCCTTCGATGTGCGCGCGCGCGCGGAAGGATACATCTGCGCAGCGAGGCGCTTACACATTTACGTATGTCGCACATACACAGCCGGGGGTCGTTTTATTAATTCACTCCTCTGTCGATTTCAACGAGCGACGTAGCGAAACGCGAGGGAGGGGTAAGCACACGGGGTAGCTGACTGGGTGTTCCGACTATTTATTACCTAATTGTCGAGCCTCTATTTTCATGAATTATTCCGTCAGGCTCGCAGGTGCTTTCAGGACCAGCGTGTTCTCTACGCTTAGTATTTCTTCTTTAATGTGCTTCAGCGCATATGGTATAGTTTTTCTAATAATTAACAGTAAGTTGCTGATATATTTCATTAATTTATTTCTTTAAGATATGGCCAATAATATATGTTATATACTCTTTAAATTCTTTGAAATGGAATCTTATTCTAAAGAATAAAAATTGAGTCAATTCTGAAAAAGAGTGACAATTCAATCTAGAAGTTTTAGCAAGAGTTATATATCGCTTAGTTAATATAACGACATAATTCAAAAACAAAATTTTCCAGAAAGTGATTTTTGAATGTATGTTGAATTATTAAAATTTTATAATATTAATTTTGAAATATATTTGTAATAGTAATTGAGAAATAAAAATACGTTCTTTAAACTTCCTTATGTTTGACAATAATTTTTGTTATGTCATTGTTGTAACAAATATGTCATAAATAAAAAACAGAGTTTTCGCTATTGAAAAAAAATCTCACTGAAAAAAAATCTCACGCGTTTTAAAAAAAAATTATTAATTTATCACAAAGAAATTTTTAATTACAAAATTAATTAAAAATATAAAAAAGTGATCGACTGTGATAATTGAATTTATGTTTGATTTATAATATCACGATAAATTATATGCAAACAAAGAAACAATTTAAAAGAAATGATGAACTCGTGTTTATGAATAAATTGTGGTTGCGTTATAAGATATATTATATACAAAACTATATTGTACTATGCATCCACTTTTTAATAATCTTTTTCCATGCATCAATTTACTCAATTTTCTAAATTCATTATTATTTATCCGCTATAGAATTATTTTTATTGCTGTATAAATTATCTATTTCATTTTAACATGAATATATCTTTTTAAATGTCTATCGAACGTAGAGCTCGGTCTTCGGTAACACATGCAAAACTCATTTGAATCGCGTATCTCGTCCCTTTAATCCCTTGTCTCTATGCTGTTACGCGCGTTACAGGGTGTTAATAGTTTTCCTAGTCGGTTTCTCGCGGGAGAGGGTGCACGTGTGCCCTTTTATCGTGATTTATGGTTTTTCACTGCCGCGCAAACCCCTGATGCAACCCGTGCGTTTTGTTTTGCATTTAACGGGGGCGGGATCGCGCGTAGAATTTAAATACGTGCAAGCGGAAATTGTGTGTCTCGTCACGACGAGCGTAACACATGACGCTGTTTAAAAAAACAGAGAGAAGAGAAGCGGATGGAAACGTGAAACAGGTGAACGAAATGAAATTATTTGTAGGAATCGTGGCGTAAAACAGTCTCAGTGACCAACATTTACACTAAACTTTCACACATTTGTTTATATTATTATTAATAATCTCAAATGATCTTTTAAGTATACGTATAATACTACAATTTTTAATTGTAATTTTTAAATACAGTTAAATTATAATATTGCAATAAAAAACATTTGAGATTAATAATGATAAATTTTATTTAAATGTTTGAATTTAGATATATGTCTGGTTATTGGAACGTTGATTTTAGATATTAAATGCATTCTATTGCACATTCTATGATCTTAGAATTCGTGTTCCGTTAGGAATTAGAACTGAATTGTATTAGCATTTTTCTTCCATTCTACATACAAACATCTTTCTTATACTCGATATTTTAGAAAAATGATTCAAACTACTCCACTCTTTTTAAATCGATAATGACAACTTCAGGAAAACCTATTTTTATTCTATGGGAATCAAGTAAAATTGGGAAGCAACACATTATATGTATTGTTATAATTATTTCGTTATCGTTACCTTTTTTCAGTATTGAATTGATCAATTAGCGTCGTAGATTTGGATGCCACTGTAAAAAAGAATTCTAGAAAAGAAAACTCTTCTAGAAAAGAAAAAAATAACGAAAATTGTATCGATAGTTTTTGAATAATAGTAACAGTTTTTTTTTTAAGACAGTAACGTTAACGAGATACTTTTCAAAAAAGATTAATAACAGTAAAAGATTAGTAACAGAGTCAGTTTTTTATGAAATAATTTTGCTAACTTTGACTCTGTATTATAATATTGATGACTTTATGAAGTTTTCGTCTTGAATGAGGAATCACCTTTTAGAATCTTTTAGAAGCTTTTAGGTTACTTATAATTAATATTTATCTCGTACACATTTTTTATACGACGTTGAGTGCGTTCCATTTAACGTTCGCAATGCTATGGCGAGCATCATTTCATCCTTATTTCAAATATTAAAGAAAAATGTAATGATGCTCGCGAACGTTACGAATGTTAAATGGAACGCGCCTATTGTTATTCTCGGCCTGGAAAGAAGGGTGGGGGACAGCCGGCCGCGCAAGAAACGGTAACTTTTGCGGTCTGATGATAACAATGCGAGACGAGCGCGTAGACGGTCATAGATACGCACACATAACACATATCTACAGCACGCGCGTTATTTGTGAGTGTTCTGTCATCGCAGTATGGGAAGTCGGTGAATTCGATGTTTCCCAGGGACGAGCTAGGTAAGATGAACGAGCGGTCCTTTTTTTGCAGTCTGTGAGTAAAAACTGACCTCATTAACGAGAAATGAGAACGGAACGAAATGACATCCGTTATTATGAGGATTCGTTCATCATCGTGTAAATTAAATGAACGTTGTTTTTTTCTTATTTAATGTAAAATAAGTTGTAAGTTGTGTATATAGTTATAAATAATAAGTGTGCATAACATTGTAAATAATATAATTTTTAATGAAGTTAACGTGTTACAAATATAATACATATCTATATTATATCTCTTAGATGAAGGATTTAAAATGATAAAAATTGAACATGGAATAATTGGAATAATAAGTTTTTTGAAAGATTCTATCATAATTGAATTCCATGTGGCAAAATTTTATAGCTATGTATAAATTAGTTTACATTTTCCAAACTCATTTCTTCATCATTATTAGTTTAAAAACTTTTCTTCCTGTTATTATTATTATTATTAATATTTTTTTAATTAAGATGAAGAATATAACAACATGGCTAAAAATTAATATAAAAGCGTACATCAAATTAATAATTATTTGAATCTATATTTAAAGTGATAGCCGATGTTTTATGTATTTTATAAATTTAATTAATTAATACGTTTGTTAATTTTTTACAATGAATTCTTGATTGCAACGTAGAAAAAATTATTCTATAAGATTAAATATGTTAAATAAATTATATCGAAAGATACGAAAGATGATATAAAAATTATGTTTAAAACTATATCTGAATTTAAAAGTTTGCGATTCAGTCTGCGAAACGAAACGTTCATTCTCGAAAATCGTAATCGGTCACGCCTCGGACGATTCTTCGTCTCGATGAATTCGATCAAAGAGCGAACGTAGTAAGGGCAAATTCTTCCAATCGACTGCTCAACCCTTTTTCGTTGTCGAACACGACCAGGTGACACATTACGAGCGTGTCATCGCGGGAAAGAATTCGACCACCTGAAATTCGACGAGAGCTTTCCGCGCGATTGCATCTTAAATGCGTGACACGCAATTGCTTTCACTCTGTCGACAGAATCGATACAGATGGGTTCGTCAATCTGAGAAGATTATGTAACTTAGAAATGGTAAAAATATAAAATGTTCTCAATTTCTATCGATCAATTTGTACGCCAGCAGAAGATCGAGAAAAATAATAAAATATATGATAAGAATGATATTAATTTTCTAAGATCTTTATTTAAGCGATAATATGTGTTTACGTATAATAATTTTCAATTTTGACTGTCGATATTATAATAATATTTTTATCCTAAATTACATTATTAAATCCATTAAATAACATCTATTTTTTAAGCCGAAGATTTTCATTATTTTAAATTATTTCTAAGTTATTTTAGAAAACCATACAGTAAAGGTTTTTTTATCCTACATAATTTTTAGAATAAATTAAATGATTGTACAATATTTTACATTCGCGACTGTTTACAATCGATGCTATTTACAATCGTGTAAGGTGCGTTTCGAAAACAGGTTTTCCAAGGCGAGAAGGGGAGAGAGAAAGAGAGTAACCGATTATTCATTCGCGCATGTATCGTCAGTGACGTGATTAGCATGTCACTTAATTCACCGTGTCCGGCGGACATTTATTTAAATTTAACGCTCTTCCCTTCATCCCGCAGATGCGAGCGCCTTTCGCTACGACGAAGATCCGTGAAATCACGTGCACCCTTCCGATGACAAAAGGACAGCGTGTTCGTTAATTGGTTCTGAGATATCGTCCTCGTTTTAGTATAGAAGTTCTATCCTTGTTAATCATCGTTCCATCAGCGATGTATAATCGTGATGTATAATTGGAATTTTATTCTTCTAATAAAATATACAAAGTACATAAAATAAAATGTAAAGTCAAATAATAATTAATAAAATATAAATAATATTTTGAATAAATAGAAAGAGTTTCGGTTTTAACTATCTACAGTGAGAGCAAAAAGTATTTGTACAAGGAAATTTTTTATTAAAAAAATCTTATTTGTAGAAAATAAACATTAATTAGCAATTTTATATAATAAATACATTCTAAATACATAAACAAATGCGTTTCGCATGTATTCCTGATTTTAGAAGTTAAATTTCTCATCTGTATGAATACTTTTTCAGCATTCAAACAAAAAATTTTTTATTTTCGCTTATTTTTCATATAATATATTTTGTATAATTAATATACATCTTTTTGGTATATATAATTTTAAGAAACATACAGTTTATTTTATTCTTTATGAATAAATTGTTATTGTAATTATCCAACTAAAAATGATCATCGATTAAATCGAATCGACGTCAAATTGATGTTGAAATCATTGTATTTAGATTAATTCGACATCAATTCGATGATTCATTTCTCGCTGGATCATATTTACTTTTTAAAAATAAAGTTTTTTTAAAAAAATATTTTCTCTGTACGATACTTTTTGCACTCACTGTATATATATTTCTGTAAAAAATTCAGTGTATAATTAATTAATAGCGTTTAAATAATCTGACATCGCAGTGGGAGACGGAAATATAAATCTGCTCGACTTTTAGAATACAAATTACTCTTACAATACAAGGTACACTTTGGTGCGTTATATCCTTATATCCAAACATGAGTCACAGAAAATCCGTTTTTTTCACTTATTCAGAATGGTTCAAAAGATCTCTAAAAATTCACCAATATACTTTTTACTTTCTAGAATAAATATTAAAACTTCATTTTGGAAAATAATAAAATATAGTATAATTTATAATTATCGAAAGACTCAAAGAAACTTGCACGAACAGGAATCGCTCGGTCACACGTGATCTTGTACGATAAGAGTTCGTCGGATAGATATAATTCTTCTTGTAAATTTAAAAAATTCTTCATGATTATATTGTTTCATATAAGAAAAAAGATTATTGAGATGACCCAACTCATCACGTGAACGATTTATTGATCGAACCTACCATCTTCTCTTTGAACGATTTAACGTAATAAATTTTAATAATTCGGTAGACAGACAATTTAAACTTGTACTAATTATTAGCAATAGTAATTTACTTCTTTTTGTTCTCATTATTTTGTATATTTCTTTGCTCATAATTCTTTCTGTCAGATTGAATGACAGCTTGCTCGCTGCGAATCGCAGAGGAGTCGCAGATTATAAAATTTTTGCGTTTATGTAGACTACATAGACGCAAAAATTTTACGATCTACAATTTGCGTTCTGCGTCCTGCATTTTGCGTTCAGCGTCTTGCATCCTATGTAAGCTTAATAGAAATATTAGAAATTAAAATTTTTCCTTTATTTTAGAGTTTTCATTTTTTTTTTATTTTTAACTCTTACATCACACGTAAAAACTCTTACGAATGTTGAAAATAAGTTACGTTTGAAGTAACTCGCAAAAAGAATATATGTCTGATACTCTCTAAATCTGAATCAGTGGATAGTCACTAATTATTCAGTGGTATACTTAACACTGATAATCAGTGAAGTTCAACTAAAAAAGGAAAAATATTTGGGCATTATATAATTAAAAATTGACATTTTTCATGTTAATTCTAATCTTCCAATTCCGTATTCATTGAATTTAAGCATTAAAACGAAGTTAGTTAGATCACATAATAAAGATTAGCTAGGTTAGGGATCTCATATTTTTAATTCGCTGATTATTAGTGGCATACTTGGCACTGATATTAATGATTATCCATTGATTTAGAGAGTAAGGATTTAGAGAGTAAGGAGGGCGAGAAATAAGCGCGAATTCGTGACTAGTCCTCGATATTTCAGCCCAAGAACGAATCCCGATCATACCGGGAGCTTAAGCGAGATCTCGCTCGCATACTCAGGTGTTCGTTCTCACAGGCTCGAGGCGCGGGCCGTGTGTTTGAGTGTTTGACGTTCGCATTACAGCGAAACCCACTCGTTGCCCTTAGCATACGCGGCATGCGTGCATGCGTGTACGCGTACGTATGTGACGTACAAAGCGGAGTCCGCGCGCTTCAAACGCGTGACGAATAGGCATTCTCTGGAATCCCGGCGGGTTTACCCGGCATCCCTTCGAATGAAATGCGATGAAATGCAAATAGGGAAGAAAACCGGGAAAATAATAGTCCATCGAGTCGCTTTGTATCAACGCGCGCACGAAAGACCGAAATTTGCGTCGAGAAAAGCGCGATGGAAGGCACCGGAGATGCCTAATTTTGTTTCATCGAGAAAAATTTACATATAAATATCATAGAAAGATTATTTTGCATAAATATAATTGCGCTGAATTTAATTTCTATTTCTTTTATTAATTTTTATTTAGACAGTTGTTCGCAAATGAAAAAAATCATTTTACTTGTGAAAAAAGGTACCAAATTTTAATAAATATTTACTAAATAAAAAATTGTTATAAATCAAAGTAATGGTTCTTTTATCAAATAAATAATTATATTATATTGAATTTAGTAAATATTCAGCTACTGTTTGAACAAGTATATTTATTAAAATGTAAAGCATTTTTGTTCTTAGTGTAGAAAAGAAAAGTAAAAGCGAAGTTTTTGTGGTATTTCTACTTTTGATATTTAAAATTGTTTTTGAATCACGTGTTCATTTTTCGTGCAACAATTAAAGTAAAATAAAATTTAATACAGTATATAGAAAATAAAAAATATATCTATAAATTGACCATAAATCTGCCATTAAAATTCATTGCTCTAAAACGGAGCACTTCATATACATATATTTCATATACATATAATTTTCTCAATTGCGCGTTAATTTACTGCTCGACGATACTATGTATCGAGAATTAAGTGATACATCGGGGGAGCGAATCGTCTCGTAAAGTAACGGCGATATATAGGAAAAAAATATAACATCGAAATTCTCGCAGCCCTCCTAGGAAATCCACGCACGGCTTATCCCGGCTTATTCCGGCTTATCCCAATCATTGCTGCCCCGCTCGGCTCCTTCCTGGTGCCAATTACGTCAAATCAACGTCACGGTACAATGGCACATGCGTGCGTGCGTGCGTACGTGTATGCACGTCGAGGATATCGCGCTGTACGCAATATCGAGACACGAGGCGACGTATTGAAGGGACCTTCCTGGCTATTCAATTTTTAATTTCCTGCCCTGACCCCGGGATTAAAGGGCCGAAGTGCCCTGTTAGATCGATCCTCCGCGAGATCCTGGAGTCGCGATTTTTGCGTCACGAAAAAGGGTACGGAGAAAAAATTTTTTTTTAAATTTATTCTGAAAATACAGACATTTGTGACATGTTACAATATTTTAAAGATTTTTGCCGTGCACTTCAGTAAAATTAAATCAATCAAATTTATTTTATATTTTAGTTATATTTTATATATTTTAGTTATATTTAGTTATATTTTATTAATGAATAAGAGAAATTTACATAAAATTCTTCGAAATACAATATTGTTCCAGGACTACCATATTTTCAAGATAAATTGTAAGAAAAAATTCTCTTCGTGTACCGTCAGTTTTTATAGACGTATTTTATACGGAACTATTTAAACTTTTTCTCAAGGAGAAATTTGTAATGTTATAAAAAAGAGATTTTATTTTTCATTTATTTATTAGAAATTTTATTCTTCGTATTTTATTTAATTTATTTAAATCCGTACTTAAAAAAATCTGATAATATTCACTAAATTGAGTGAAGTAATTTCAATTTATTTCAACAGATGTTACAAAAGTAAACACTTTTAGAAGTTAAATGACTTTTTTATGAAAAGAATATTAATTTTACAATTCTATAATTCCAGAAGTACATTCTCTATTTTATGGTGTCTTGAAATTACGCTCGTGATTTATATCAGCAGAGATGACATCGAGTCTCTCGATCGCTAAAGTACACTCGCATACAAAATGCAATACGCGTGGCTGGCGTGTATATTTCTCGTTCTCGTTCTCGTCCTAATGACCGGCTGTCAATTTCCTCCATGAGCACACGAATGAATGGGACGCTTTTGGGCAGTTCGTTTGCAGGCGGGGGTGGCTCGCGCCATTGTGATGCTCGCGTTCGTTCGTGTCGTTCTATGGTAGGGTCAATATTGTACGAGCAACAGAGCGTATCCCGTGTTTTTCTGTTTGCATTTGTACGGTATACAGAAGAGAGGAGAGAGCAGGTCCGCGAAATTAGCGCCAATTAGATTCGTATGGCACTGCGCCGCCCCTCGCAAGGTGCGGGTCACCTTTTGGCGAACGATATATACGTTACCCTCTATTACCTTGTTGAAAATCGTCGAGCGAAACTAAATTGTTTGAACTAGAAGAGCAAACAGTATCTACAATCAAACTGGAAAATTAAATCAAATCTGAAAATTTAATTCTGATATTATTCTCGTTTCATACATTTTTTAAATAATTACATGGAAAGAATGGTTTTGTTGAAGCATTAAAAAAATTTAGCTAGATTAGCTACAAATCTGAAAATACTTTTTGTTATAGAGTATGAAAATAATTAGAAATTAATTGTAGAACATTCAAATTGATTTCTAGAATATCAAATTTTTTACATTTTTTATTATCATTTTTAGGCATTCTAGATAATTATTTTGATATTCTAAATTATTTTTAGATTTGTATCTAGGTAAATGTTTAAATATATATCTGCAAAACCGTTCTTTCGATGTATTTTTGGGATTATGTTTAAGTCCTTAATTAACTGTATCTGCGTTCTAAGTCTTCTTTGTCCAGCCCAAGTCTTTTATTGTTCCAAGCTTTCAAAAAAATGTGAAAACGTTTAGGGTTACTTTTCAACATTTTTTATTATATTACCAAATAATTTTCTTGATTATTTGAAGATTCCGCATCTTTTTGAAGAAAATTGAGTAAAATTTCGCTTATAACCAAAAAAGACCTAAATTGCAAACAAGATTAAATTCGAAAAACTTTCTGCCAGCCTTAATTTAGTTTCATAAAAATTAACTACGCAATCAAAATATTTAGGATAAATAAAACTCTATAGAGTTTCGGAGAGTTAAGGAAGATTACTATAGTAACCTTCCTTAAATCTCTGACAAAATATTTCAAAAAATTATTTTGACAATTATATGCAAATGATTGAGATAATTCCTTATTGATTTGAGTTCGCTTTCGTGCTGTGGAAAACTAAGATCTCGTATCTCGTCGCGATAATTGCGCGGCGCGGGATCGAGAGAATCAATGTTCATGAAACGTATGTCGTTTCGCACCGACTGAGCCCGTTCACCGATCACGATATCGTCACGACGGATCGCCACCGTAATCTAATCCGATCAATCGCGAACGATCCATTACCGTAATCCACTTTGCGCGGCGTGTTTTCTGATGCAGATGTTCCTTTCGTCATCGTAGAATAAAGGGTCATGACCGAGCGATATGCAAATCGCCGAATCCTCTCGTTCGCTTCTTACATCGATCGCTTTTACTTTTCAATTTCAAGTTCAATTCTATCGTAGTTACGATTATGTGTTACCATCCATATTCCTAGGCCGAGTCAATCTCACTCCTTAAAACTATTAGAGTGAATCTTACTCTAAAGAGAGTGAGATCTCTTAAAGGTTGAAAATTAATCCACCCTTTTTCAAGATTGGCTCAATTTGTATACTCTTAGAATGACATCAAATATTCACATTTTAAATTGCTTAATTGTAATTGTTTTTTTTTTAAGGATATTTTGTAAATAGCTTTTAGAGTGTATCTCACTCTGAAGACTAAAATATTAAAGATTGCTCTTTTTCAAGACTTGTTCAATTTTCACTCTTTAGAATGATAGAAAATTCGATTGCACATTCGGATGCACTAGTGCATACTACAGATATACATTAAAACTGTTCTATACTGATTTAATCTGATTGTAAAAGTGATGTGCAAATATTTCGAATTATAAAATACACATTTTATCTAATAGTATAATAAATGTATCGAGGATTTCACAGTTCGATTTTTATATTTCTTCTCTAACACTTTTAGAACGAATATCACTTCAAAGAGTGAAATCTCACTCTTAAAGATTGAAAATTGAGCCACTCTTTTTCAAGACTGGCTCAACTTTTACTCTTTAGAGTGAAATTCCAAAGAATTTAGAGATTATATATAAATACAGCATTTATGCATTTATATATAATATTGTATTTATATATAAGCATGACTCGAGACTTCTCTTGAGCTTATAAGAGATTGGAAGACATAAAGAAAGAAAGAAAGAAAAAGTAATTTTCTTCCGTAAGGCTTGACTGATCTCCGCCTTGCGACGCGTCGCGCTTACGTTACGACGGCGATCACGTTTTACGGCTCTGTGCGCGATGCAGGCGGAATAAAATCGGCGGGATGTGGTCGGAATACCTTGTGGCTGGTGCCTTATTTTGCGGCCAACGACAAACCGCAGAGACAATCGCACAAGATGCTTCGCCAACGTTCGTCCCGCGCAACATTTTACGAAATAACACGTCTCCGCGAACGCCGACTGAGCGCAAGAGTGCCGTAGTAAGTATGGTATGACCAGATAAATAGAATCGGAAAGATTAGTTGAATTCATGTTAAAGAGATTGTCTCAAAGTTAATATTAAGAATCTTTCCTTGAATCCCCAAAAACTAATAAAGTTCAAAGTTTGTTAAAATGTAAAGAAAATAAAACATTTATATACTTATATATTAAATTTTAATTTTTGTGAATGATTTTAATAATTAATAAATATAAGTTTATGAACATACAATATCCAATTTAAAAGTAGAAAAAAATATGAAAAAATAATACAGAGAACACAGTATTTTTATTGTATTTTGGCTGCATTTAACAGAAAAGATAGCTTTGAAACTGTTGTAAGATTTTTTAATATAGATCTGTTCGTTTTAGTTGAATTTCTTGCACAATTTATTTTTTCTCTTTTTCTCTCTTCAATGCGAAAAGAGGAAAGATTCAGTTAAAGAATAAGAAGTTCAGTTAAAAAGAATAGGCCTATTATAATTGAATGTCCTTAGTTTTTGATTTGGATCTAAATGTATAAGCTAGTTTGTATGTTAAAAAATCTTAAACAAATGCTAATTACAAAAATATTTGTATATAATATATAATGAACGAATTTCTTTTGCGTCATAACATTTCTTCTCTATTGTTCAAATCATGAATCTATACTTAAGTATAGAAAAAGCGAACGAAAAATCGCATATATAGAAGATTTATAAATTCGGGAGGAGAAAAGAGAAGAGAGAAATATGTGTCCTGTTTGTGATGAACGCTTCACCGACTTTTCACCGGTCGTCGATCGCCCGAGGAAACCCTCGTAACACGATATGTCGATTTACCTGAACTGCCTAGTCCCCGCCTGTCCGTCCGTCCATCCGTCTGTCATCGAGAGAGCAACCCGCGTCGGCTTTTCGACTTTCCGACTTTGATTGACGTCCGAATCGGTTCAATCGCTAGCCAGACTATCGTGCGCGTTTTTATCCGACTGGGCTCGATTGGAACTCGTCGCATCTGGCGAGAGAGACGACCGATACGTCATAATTACGCACCATCCGCTCACATTATGCCACTGCACTTATCAATGGCTAAGTGAGATGATGGAATAAAAGGAATAAATAACGATCAAAATATGTCTCGCGATTATAATGATTATTTTCTACTGTTTAATCAGTGCAATTGATATATTATTAGTATATGAGATTATATTTCATTTATTATTGATTAGAAAAAAAAAGTAAAGGGCTGGTGGCAACAATGAACTGATCTTCATTTTGTAAAAATGAAGAAAATAAATTTTAAAGTTAATAAAGTAATGGAAAAATTACATTTACTTGAACATTGTTACACTCTAAATTTCTTGCAGTGAAATCTTACTTCAAGAGAGTGAAAATACAACCATCCTTGAAAAAAATGAAAATATTTCACTTCTCGAAAAAGAATGACAATCTTTACTCTTTTTAGAGTAAATTTTTACTTCAAAGGAATGAAATCTCACTCCAACAAAAATGAGATTTCATTCCTTTGAAGTGAAAATTCATTCTAAAAAGAGTGAAAATTGTTACTCTTTTTTGAAGGATGATTGTACTTTCATTTTCTTGGAGTGAGGAGGACTTTATTTTGTAAGAAATTTAGAGGATATCTCTATATTTTAAAACTTTCTTATATTTTAGCACACGTTCGAAAAGTTTATTGTGAATTGTAATTGAATAAGGAATACTATATGAGAAAAACAAAATTTCTCAGCATCAGATAGTTACGCGGTATCTATAACTATGTTTTTATTGAAAGTTTTTATACAAAAAAGATCAGTTTTTGTATTAAAAAACCAAAATTAGTGCCATATATTCAATTTTGGTTTTTTAATAATAAAACATGTGAAACTTTAGTCTTTCATTTTCATAAGGTAACTGCAGAACTGAAAAGTATACTATTGAAATTATCATTATTTCTTTATAATTTAATCGTATTAATATCGTGAAAACAGTAAGAGATAAAAAAAATGTTTTCAATTTTTATTTTATATAAATACAATTTTTATTTAAACAAATTTTTTTAAATTATTATTGTGAAGTACTTTTTAAATCATTCAATTTTTCAAAACATTTTCTATCTTTTACAGTTTCAATGATATTCGCTTTGAAAAAAAGAAACTGATTTTCTTCAAAAAAATATTTCATCCCCTAAAAATACTCTTATAAAAAAAAATATTTTCCCTTATTTTTGTTTATAAAATAATATATTTAAAGCTCAGCTTAAAATCAGAGAGAGACACTTCCATGGGTATCTTCGTAAGTTATGAGTTCTCATTATTACAGTAAGCCTTTCAATTGTAAAATCAATTAAAAATACATGGATGTACATTCACATAAGTTTTAACAAAATTTCGTATTTTTATCTGTCTTTCTCGAGCGATTTTAAAAATTTTTCTGAGTATTTAATAACTTCGTGACTATGCATATATCGCCATCGGAATTACTGCGTTTCTCTTGGCTCAATTTTCGGGATTGAAAAGGCATTCGACGCCGGCGCGACCGTATACTGGCGTGTGACATAATAGAGACGTTCGTATATACGTGACGTGTAATTAAAGCGTAGTTGCGCTGATTCTACGCGCGATCGGCATTTGTGATCGTGTTCCCCCGTGATGCTGGCAATTATGGGAGCTTAGGGCACCGGGCCCCGAAGTAAAGCCACGTACTCAAAGGTCGGATCCACCCCTGACCACCCCCTGGTTCTATCGCGACGAGAGGGACATGTGTCACGTGCCTGCAAATATTCATATCCCCCTGGATATCAAACGAAAGGCCGAAGTCTCGGCGCAAGAGATGAGGGTAAGCCGTAACTTCGCGCTTTCATCGTGAAATTTGTCTGAAAGAGTCTCGGGTGGATTTATCTCAATTGACGCTTTTGAAATCTTAATATATTACCAAGGAAAAATGGAAAATGGAAAAATGAATTGTAATCAAAAATATTAAAATGAAGATTAAAAATAGAAATATAAAATATTTAAAAAAATGTAATTTCTATTATTTTTATAAAGCTTTTTTTATTCTCTGAAATTTAAGCATGAAATTATAAGCTAATTGTAATCATAAGACATTCTTATATAGCAAGTTTTTTTTCGTGCAAATGCGATAAAAATTAATAACGAATTCAATTATTCAATTAATTATTCAATTATAGTTTTTTTAAATTAGTTATTTTAATTACACTTTATTCCTATCTATGGTCTTTTAAATTATCACATACAATATATACGCTTTCATTGCTCATATTTTTGTTGAATATAATTTCTTTATTTATTTATGTAATGCCATTAAAAAGAAAACGTGATCCTAGTCAATCCGTAACAGGATGAACGGGATGACGGGAAGTTCGGGTCGGTTTCGCATCATCTTCGAGGGACAGGCGGGTTCCGATGCGAGGGTATACGACTCAATTGAACTCGAGTCGCTTTCCTCGAGCCCCGAATAAATCCCAATATAATACCCACTCGCGTTCAATTCGAAAACGACACCGAGCGCAGCCAACATCGACCGGCGCGGTGCCGGCATCAAATCCGAGGATGCGTGTTTGCGCATGTTTTACATCAGCGCCCCGTATGTTTGCAGACAGTAAATTATGTCGCACAATGCCGGCCGAACCCCTTTCGCTCGCGGATTATAAAACGAGGAAAAACGTAAAGAACCCCCGGATGCCCTTTTGTCGGCCCGTCATGGAGATCGTTGACACTTTAACCAGTCCTTATCCGGCCAACTGGAACACGCCTTTATTTCTACCAAAGCAAGAGAAGTGTTAAATATAAAGGACTTGCATTTTTATTTATTTTTTTCAGAAAAGCATCAATTCCTTTATTGAAAGCTTTCGCATGAGAAATTTTTAATAATATAACAATATCTTTATTGCTTATAAAGAAGATTTATGATATAAGTCAGATAATTATGGTAAGTCATATTAATTATCTGATTTATTTATGATAAGTCAAATAATTAGCTCTAGTTTTTATGCTCCAATTATCTGACTTGTTTATAATAAATCAAATAATTGGAGCATAAAAAAAGATACATACGAAAGAATAAAGCTGGCATTATGATGTCTAAAAACATGATGGTGCAGAAGGCGCTAAGTGAATAAAATGTAAACTTAGATATCAAGGAGTAATGATAATCCCTTGAGTTAAATAACATTTGTTACTATTATCTTCCATGTGTGTCGAAATGTAAATTAATCTATTTTTGCAATTTTAATTTCGAAGTAAATATCATTTGTATTATTAGAGGAAAGACCCCTGTTATGATACCGAGTTCATTTTGAATAAATGTTAGAAATCTATGAGCAGAATTTAAAAAAATAATAGGTCATTTTGAAGGGAATTTAGTAAGCTAAGATAATGCTATGTAAAATTTCATTCAAATTTTATTTTTTTTATAAATTAAAGAATTGTAAAAAGTGAGCAAATTGCAAAATCAAAACATAGTGCTCCTAATATGAGATATTCCGATAAATCGATAATAAAACGCAAAGTAAATCAGTATTGCAATTAAAAAAACTTTATTTAATGTTTCTAAAATATAAATAAACACAGCCAATGCGCGTACAAAATGAATATGAAATGCCCTAAGTGACTCGTCTTCAGTTAAAATCAAACATCGCAGGCACTCGA
>Ga0157364_1002132_pt1 | contig 17992 bp, 6 predicted proteins | sample AttsexASBM2_FD_111476 | JGI IMG/M metagenome (GOLD analysis project Ga0157364, IMG submission 111476) | Fungus gardens microbial communities from leaf cutter ant in Ribeirão Preto, State of São Paulo, Brazil - Atta sexdens ASBM2 | ecosystem: Host-associated > Fungi > Mycelium > Unclassified ...
CCAGGAATTACTCCTGTGCCAGGAATTACTCCTGTGCCAGGAATTACTCCTGTGCCAGGAATTACTCCTGTGCCAGGAATTACTCCTGTGCCAGAAATTACTCCTGTGCCAGGAATTACTCTTGTACCAGGAACTTCTGTGCCAGGAATTCTCGGATATGTTCCACTTGTTAATCCTGGAGTACTAATTGGATAAGTTCCAACACCAGTAACAGCAGTGGCACCTGTTGTTATTGAAGTTACAATACCACTAGGATACACACTTTGTCCTGGTTGAACTCCAGGTTGAATACTTCCTGGATATTTTTCAACTCCTATCGTCACACCAGGTAAAACTCCTCCACGCTGGACACCTCCAGAATATAGTCCACGATCTCCTGTGATTAAAGTTCCAGGTGGATATGTTCTATCACTTCCTGGTATCATAGTTCCAGGTGGCTGAACACCACCAGGATATGTCCTATCAACTTCTGGTGTTACACTCCCAGGACGAACACTTTCAGGATACATCCCATCAGCTCCTGGTGTCACGGTAGCCGGACGAATATCTACAGGATACGACTTCTCAACTCCTGGTAACACAATATCAGGACGGACACCTCCAGGATATGTCCTCTCAGCTCCAGGTATCACTGTACCAGGACGAACACCTCCAGGATATATTTCTTCAATTCCTGGTGTCACTGTTCCAGGACGAACACCTTCAGGATATATCTCTTCAGTTCCTGGTGTCACTGTTCCAGGACGAACGCCTCCAGGATACGTCCTTTCAGCTCCTGATATGACAGTGCCAGGACGAACACCTCCGGGATACATTTCTGGTCTGCCAGGGCGAATACCAGGATAAGTGCTAATTCCCCCAGGAACTACTCCAGTTGGATATGTTATCTGCCCGCCAGAATAAGATGGGACTCCAGAAACGATTCCTGGCTGTGTAACACCAGGTGTACCAACACCTGGAACTTGCACATATCCGTTAGTACGCGTAAGTGGAACTCGTACTTTATCCGGTGCCCTTTCGATACCAGGATATCCAAGATATCCAGGATAACCGGGACAATCTTCGCAACCGGTGCTACCTGATGACATACTTTGCGCTTGACCCATTCCACGACTACCACCTGAAAGGAGAACATATTAAAATACTTAAATAATTTTAAAAAAACATGATAATTATAAGTTTTGTTTTTAATAAAATTCTTATTTATATAGTTAACCATAAATCTCACAATTTTAATCATATTTTGTAAAAATATTATTTTTTAATTTTTAATTTACTTATTTTAATTTACTTTGGTATTTTTAATCAGATTGTTTTAATATAATTTTTTTTTGTAAAAAAGAAGCATTTAATTATTACACAATTATGTAATATAATAGAATATCGAGTATTTAAATACTTACTAACTACTGCGTGTGAAGATTGCTGAGTAGCTTCAGCTTCGGCCTTGCCCTCTTTTTTTTCATCGTTACCAAAATTCAAATATTGAGATTGCGTCTGTCCACGAAACTTTCCTCGAAACTGATTCGTCTGCCGACGTTTTCGAATTTGGTTGATATTTTTGTTCAACTTCTCTTGTTGCTCGAGTTGAATCTGTCGTTTTGTCCGAACTTTTAACGGTATTAAAACCATATCAGTTATGCGTTTGGACGAAATATCGTTTTTGTCTGTAGAAATTTCATTGAAAAAGGGATCGAGAGCTTGCCCAGGCACAGATCTGATTGTTTGTAACAAAAAGATATTGCGTTTATTGCAGAAATCAACGATTCGACCTCCAGCAAGTCGCCATGCCTGTTTAAAATATTAAATTTAGATGTTTAATGTTTTTCTTCTGATTCATATTATATTATTGATGTATTTCTACATGTAACTATTTAAATAACTAATAACAATTCTATTATGTTTTATAGTTCTTAAACATGTATGACAATATAATTAGAATACAAGTACATAAAGAATACAAGTCACAAGGAAACTAGACAGATAATATATTTAATTTAAATGTTGTATATATGCATACTATTTATAATTTATAATAAATTCACAACTATGGAAATAGTAAACAAATTCTAATCTTTTTAGATATGCACATTTAAACAAAACAATTTCAACATATCGCGTAACATTATTACCTCTAGTTTCGTGAGGATTGCCGATGCATAGAGTATCTTAAATTGTCGCTTCTTATGTGAAATAATATTATGACCCTGTCTTACATCTTCAAGATAACAATCGTTTTCCTCCTTGCTCTTGTATGCAACGAATTGCTATTTTGAAAAGATCAATTTTAATTGATATGTTTTAATATTAAGACAAATAATTACTTACCGTTACATCATCATTAAAAGACCATTGTTTCTCTTCATTATTGTAATCTATGTTTCTCATTTCATACTCGTATACAGATCGATCGAAACGCGTCTTTTCCTATGAATAATATTCAAATTACATATTAATAATAATAATATTATAACAATATATATTATTATATTAATTATTTATACAAATTAATAAAAGATTAAGTAACATGAATAATATTATAAATAATTAATCCATTAAGGCCCGTGTCTTAATACAGCCGTGATAGCGCCAAACTGAATACGTGATTTATAGCATAAGCGAAAAAAAATTATTCGTATTTTTTAAATTCTATCTTCAAATTCGCAGTTCACTTCAGTTTGATTATTCTCTTAATCTTTTTAACCTATTTTAACAAGAGAGATAAATTTACATTGGATTGCAGACAATTGTCAAATGCAATTCGTACTAAAATAATGAGATCGCAATAGCAAACGATAGGTAGAAATTTTACAATAATTATACATTTTTAATTAATTCAGAAGCGGCGAGGGAGAGAATGGACAGCTGAGAACAAAAACACGCTGTCGCGAAAAGGCGAGAATCAGGAAGATTGTTGAAATCATTGTCTCATTATAATTATATCTCGGCGTTAATTATAGATTTTTAAAACTATTATAAGTCATATTGTATGGAAACAACATTAACGGACTTTCGAGCGTTGTCAAAAGGGGGTGAAAAAAGCGTTGCGGTCGAGAACAGGCCAGGCAATCCGTATCATCCGTCCTTATCTCGGTGAGCTTTAACCTCCAAATCTTTCTTTCAACAATTGTCTTCTAGTCATGCGCGTCAGTATGAATCATGCAAATAGGTTACTACAAGGGAACATTATAAATTGGAACAGGGTTGACAGGTTTAAGCAATAACTATCTCGATATCCGGTTTGAAATCCAACGTAGGAAACGGAAGCTTAATGGATGCGCGCTTTTGCTGGTCTGACCAGACATAGCAATCGCAATTATGTGTTTAACGCAAATTTTACCACGAGTCTTTGGAAAATTTTTAATGAGCTTAAAAGTCCTTAACAATTTTTAAGAGTAAATGATCAGGCTCTGATTAACTCAATCGGCAATTAAGTAACGCCAGTTTGTTAACATTAAAGTATCAAATTATCTTACAAAAATAATAAATTACAATGAAAATAAAAAAATAATGAAAAATCTAATATTTTTTTAAAGTAAAATTATATAATTATTGAAAAATTAAAATATATTTCAGAAAATATATTTCAGAAAAATATATTCTATCTCTCTTTTAACATTAATCTAAAAAAGGAAGAAATGATCAATAATAGAACAATTGGTTCTAGTATTAACGTAGGTAAAATTATTAATTCGTTGTTTGATGCTGAGAAAGAAAACAAATTAGAGATAACAAATTATTATATAGTCTGAAATTGACTCTTTTGTCGCAATTGCAATTCTGCTGATTGAGTTAATTGTCTAAACGCAGATCGTCGCAGATCAAATCTTCGAGAATAGATTTTACAAGATTTTTTTATAAATTTTGTTGACAAGAGAATCACATATTTAATTCAGGATCTATACATACAATATTGGACAATACATTATAGGAAAATTTATCAACGAAATATAATAGTAGAAATCAAACAGATTTTAACATACTTGCTACGGAATTAGACGCAGATTGAAAGCAGAAATAGAACAGAATTTGAATGCAAATCTACAAAAATTTAGAAAAATCGAAACGAATAAAATTTACTGTCAAATAATGTCAGGCTATATCATAAAGCATGAGATATTACACAGTTGTGAATACAGTTGATGTCAATTTGTAGTAATTTCTAATGGAATTTGTACTACTCGTGTTGGCATTGGACTACTGACAGTTTGCTTATTAGAAAATTAATCAGAGCCTGATCGAAGTGACTGGCATAGGTATCAGTTTCGTGCAAAAGCGTGTTGCACGTTTTCTTACGTAAAAACAATAGTAATCATTTTAAAATTGCAATTCATACAATTCTGCTTGTTTTTGGACGCATTTATGGAGCGATGAATGAAGTAGAGGGATACTTAGGAGATCATATTTCCGCATTTATCATCGTGGATAGATGATACAAGTTGACGATTTGCTGAATTTCACAATGCTGCGCGAACTATGGCGATGCCAAGAAGTGCCCTAAATTGCAAGAAGGAGAGATAAGCAGCTATCTATTACTCCGAATTGATGAATCAGTAATTTATGCATACGCGGACATCTAAATATCACCTACAAATCAACGATTTAATCAGTTTTATAATTGCATAGAAACTAGAGCGCTTTCCCCGCAAATGTCTATTAATCATCTTCAAAATCTTGTTAACAGAACGATGTGCTAACAAAATATGAATTAACAAATCGTTGAAACAATTTGTGAGAATAATTAAAGCTTACATAAAATTTCTATAAAATAAAGAATATTGAAATGAACAATTTGAAAAAAATAATTAAAACTCTTAACATAGAACTTAATAATAATATTTTAATATTTTAAATATTGTTAATTTATTAATTATAAAGTTAGGAATTTTTGTAGTAAAACATGTAATCTCGAGAAGCGTTATCAAATTTATTTGTAAGCATTTGAATTAATTATATATCTATTTTATACTTTTTCCATCTTTTTTATGTGAATTTTTACAATACAAAATTTTATTTAATTTATTAAAAAATATATAATTAAAGCGCAACTTCAGCGTTGATTTTTTTATTTGCCCTAAGAGAGAAAAGCGGATAAAGCGAAAAGAAATAAAATGAAATAAAGTAGGTAAAGAAGCGAAGGAGGGTTTAACCAGAAAAGTAGGAAAGTAAAGAGATAAACAAAAATTTTTATAATAATATGCGATAGCTTGCGGACGATGTATGGATGTATTGACGAATGAGTTAAGAATTTTAACCAAGTCCCCTTCTTGGCTGTAAATATGCTGAAGTGTAATAAATTCTATTCTATTCTATTCTATTCTATTCTACAAAGATAAACAAAGATTAATTCACAAATCCGTTTGGTCTCTTTCAAATGCACTGCGAATCTTTTGTTATTAAATGTGTGATAAAAAACAGGTGGCGGAACGAGCTTGAGATCTCTTCGCGAGAGAAATGGAAAACTTACGTGGTACCTCGCGAGTGCCGTGCTCGCGAGGAAGATCAGGACGATGAGACACAGCCGCATAGTTCGAACCGTTTGCGGGACGACTTTCATGACTGATGCGAACCAACGTTTCGACGATGTTCTAACCCTGTTGGATTAGATTCCCACCGATTCTACTCGCTTCTTCCGCTGCGTCTCTTCTTCGGCCCCATCATAGTCAGTCCCACGAAACGCCGCTTGGAATCATAGGAGTCTATGTGATCGCGAGGCGGGAGTAAGAATCGCTGGACAAAATTCCGAGAATGTGCGTCGTGATGTAAGTGCGTACGAATGCTCGTGTATATCACGTTATCTCGTTTGGTCTCGTCTTGTCGCCGCAGATCTCATTACCGAAAGATATGCGCCTGTCATTGACTTAGAAGATTCCCCATGATGTAGTTAGAAAGAAATGAAAAAATGATACTGTATCACTGTATTGCTTATTTAGACAAGCAATCCAGAATATCTCAAACTTAAACCTTTAAAATCAAATTTTTTCACAGATTTGAAATTTTTTTAACAAATTTTTTTACAATTTTACATGGTAATTTTTATTTATTATATGCACATATATTATATATTTATTTATTTATATGGAGATATTCTATTCAAAATCGTATAAATATGTATCAATTACAAGCAACATTGAGTTAACTTGACTTATCGGATTAGTTACTTTCGCTTTCGTTGGCCTAATTATTGAGTCCAATCTATTTGTTAAATACAGTTAGTCGCTGTTTATTTTACTACCAAGCGTAGCTAATGATCGCATGGTTCATCGGCGCGATAATGAGTTCAATAAGTAAAAAGACGAAGCGAGAGAGTATTGAACGGAAAGCTTTATATGACCGCGAGTGCTGCAATCCGATATGCATCCGATATATATTTTGTTAAATTATTTACAATTAAATTGTTTGATATTATACTTTTAAACTTTATCATATAATGAAGGTGAGGAAAGGATTAAAAGGAATTGAGAAGCTGAATAAGAAAAATGAAAAGTTAAAGTTATTTAAACGCATCTGAATGTATACATTACATATATCACTTCATGTATTATTCTTTCATTACGATAGACAAGACTTTTACAATTCGTAAAAAAGAATATGGGTAAATGTTTCGCATAGGCACTCCGGTGTACAAATAGCACGTATAATACAACGGTTGTAATAAATCGCTATCTAAAAAACGACTATGTCAACGTCTCTCCTTCACTCGCGCGACTAAAATCTAAATCGTAAAAGTGGGAATGCTATTTACAACATGTGGTCAACGCGACTACGTGCTTAATCGTTAGATCAGGATCCCTATTCTCATCTATGGGCGATCTATCGAATGACTAGGACGCACGTGTGTCTGAATCGCTCGTCAATTAATTACAATTATACAACTCGAACGGATTCCTTGGCGAATGCGGCGATCAATCTCGTTGCACGACACATTATTACGCTTACATGAAATCTTTATCATAACCGTCGCCATTCGCATAATTTGCATAATCTTGCCGTCTGTTGAATCCTTGAAAAAAAGGAGTATTTAGTACTGTCGATCGAGATAATATTCGTCGCGATGATAAATTAAAAGCAAGTGAAAAATTTTCTTACGACGGCAGATTACGTTTTACGATGGCGAAACGGATTCGACTAGTTCGACACTCTGACCGGACACCAATTTCTGGCACCGCAAACGAATGAAAGAAGAAGACCTTATTTATCGCCGTTATTGTAATGAATTCGCTGCTGGAGAACGCTGCCAGCAGCCTACAGTAAACTACAGGCGCATTGCTCGACTGGATAACATTTGTTGGACATTACATACAAATGATATTCTAATTAGAATTAATACAGCAAAATTCATCACATAATAGGTGGGTACTAGTGAACGACCAATGGGTCTAAGCTTATTTCTATGATACAAAATATATAGTATTATATATATATTTTTTATTTATATATATATATATATATATATATATATATATGTATATATATTTTTGGCAGGGTGATCGCATTGCCTGTAGCCGGCTTTTTGCGGCAATTCCGAATCACAGACACACGCCTTCGCTTTTGAGAACGTCCTGACGCAACGCCTGAATCCCGACGCGTAGTTGCGTTTTTTAAGATTCTTTCTCGAAGGCAACAACAAACCTCACGTCGAATGCTGCATCATTCTCTTCGTTATTTTTATGATTATAACAGTAAAAACTTTCCACTCGATTATACATAAGAGAAAAATATTTTCACATCCTCCTTGGAGTTCACTATATTTCGCGCATCTATCATTCATACGTATTTACATCTTACAAAGTTTGATAGCTGCCTCGAAGAGCCTCAGAGAATCTCATTTAATCCTAAAATAATAACACGATGGCACTGCAATTCAGTCCTTGATGATCAATCTTGATCGCTTAACGCCGCGTGATAGCGATGCTACGCGCCTTTAAATAGATAAGGTCACGAGTTTGGCGTTTAACAGACGCCCCCGAAAATTTCTTTCCACGCGTTCGTCCGTACACGCCAATTCTGTCGAAGCTATGTCGCTGTGTCGAGTTGTTAAAATACGATTCGATACTTATGTAAGGCACGACTTTACATCAATGTAATTTGCGCTAAATTAAACACGCTTACAAATTTAACGTTATTACGACTAATCGCTAGATGGTCCCTAATTTGGAAGATACTTGGAATAACATTTGTCATACACAACACTATCGATTCTTTGCTAATTCGCAATATTATTCGGCATTATCAAACGTAATTTTTGTTCGATAGTATAAAATTGTAATAAATAATAATGCGAAAAAGGAAATTGACAGTCACATAATGTTTGATAATGCCTGCGAAAACTATCGAAATTGTACAAATGTCCATCAATTATTAAACTGAAACAATATTGAATAATAGTTTCATATATACATATATTGACAAAAATATTAATGAAAAAAGATTCTTTTTTTAAATTAAAGACACTTTAAATTAAAATAATTTATGATTAAAAGAAACAACGTAATTTTGACTTTTACAATCGCTTTAATAATTCGAATTTTCAATTTCTCAATTAAATCTTTTGATACTATAGTCTCGAAAAAAAATAAGAGCTTATTGTTTTGATTGACGAGATTTTTTTTAACAAATAATTAAAAAAATTTCGAAATTTGCTTTAATTTTATATAAAAGTTTAAATAAAAAGATATTTTTAAATAAAAAGATGTTTTAAGAGAGTTACTTTTTCTTTAATTTTTTACGGAATACCGAGCTGTAATTCTAGGATACACTAAAATCTTCTCAACTGATTAAAATTCATATTAAAGTAAGTATGAAACCAAATCTGAATTATTTTTATTGATTGATTGACTTGATTTGATCGCTAAGTATTGGTCGATTTTTAAGCGATGGCCAAGTTCAAAGTCATCGTGGTGGGCCTCGAAAAAGACGAGGCTCTCGTCGGATCGGGATAATCGAATGTAGTTGAGGAACTCTTAACGTCGTTTTCGAAACGGAGATGTAAGTGCTCTGGATTGGGTGATATCACCGACGTTCTGATGACCATTCTAGATATGTATTCCGGATCCTTGGTCACCAAATCGGGATTCTGTGTTTCTGGATCTTTCGAGGGTGTCTTCTCTCTGCAAGGTCGTTTCGATGGTGTCGCTGCAGATGTATCTGACGTCCTTGTGTGCTTGATGATCGCAGAGAATGCCGACGAATCTTTCTGCTCACGCTCGAGTCCCAATCGAGGAACTATGACGCTGGTTGGCGATGCTGTGACGCACGACGACGTTTGCGTTCTGTTCAAGGACGATGATAATGGAACACTCGATTTTATCGACGATGATGATGTCCTCTGCTGCTCGATCTGATCGGACTTATCTGGACGATCGGTGGACGATCGGTGATGAGAACGCATACAGGACGATTCCTCGTGTTTGTAGAGATATGATTTCAGAGCGAAAGCTTTGCCACAACGACCGCACACGTGAGGTTTGGTATTCGAATGCGTTTGTATATGAGCTCGTAAATTTGACTTATCGGCAAAGGCTTTGTTGCAAATGGTGCACTTGAAAGGTTTCTCGCCTGGAAGAAGTAAATAATTATTGAAAATATTATTGAATTTCTTATTATTGAGTATAATATAATTTAGTTCCACCAAAAACTATGCTTTCTTTTATGTGCTAATAAAAGTTATATTGAAAATAATTATTAAAAAAGAAAGTGATTTAAAAAATCTTAAACGATAAGAGCTTATTTTAAAAGAACACCTAACAGATTTAAATACTCTTTAAAAACATAAATATAAATATAACATAAATATATAACATAAAAATAAATAAAAAGAATAGTTTAAGAATAAAATTAAAAGTAGAAAATAAAAAATGAAGTATATATTTCATTTTTTTGCATTTTTAAATTTATTCTTTCTTGACTGAAAGTATCAATTAATTATTCCTAATATACTTTGCGCATTTGAAAAACGTAAATTTTATATTGTTGTGTGTGATTTCACAGTTGTATATCTGTAATTTGCACAATTGGAAATAGTACCGCATATTTAAGCGTGCCAAAATCACAAATCATGAATGATTAATTTGAATTCATCTTCTTTGAAAGCCCGTTAAATTCACTGTACTCTCTTCAAAAATAGTTCGTCTTAGTTTATTTACGTAGATATCTATTATTATAAGTAAACGCAATCGGTCATGGACAAAAAACAATTTCGAGGGTCGAACGATATTATTAAATTAAATAAAACGAATATTTATTAAATTGGTAACAAAGAATTATTAATTCTTTCTTTTTCCAGATGTCAATTATGCATATATTTTGGTGAATTATATAATTATCGAAGTTATCAAGAAAAGCGATAAATAAAGCAGTTTTGTGGTAATAATATATTAATACCTGTATGCGTGCGTATGTGTCCCTGCAGCAACCACGGTCTAGAGAAACACTTGCCGCAATAGTGGCACTTGCATCCTTGATTGTGAGTCCTCACGTGCATGCTAAACGCTGGCATGCTGACGTAGACCTTGTCGCAATGTGGACACCTCCTGGCCTTTTTATCGCCCAGTGACCTGTGCGTCTGACGGTGTCTGGCTAGATTCGAGGAGGTCGAGTATTTCTTGCCACAGTCGGGACACTCGTGATCCTCATTATCCTCTGATTTTGATTCTACAGCGGCCGTTCTGCGACTTTGGATCGAAGCGGTCGAAGATACCGGATCGACACCAGGTACAACTGGTACTTTTGAGTGACATGATTCCTCCTGCGAAGAACAAGAAGGATGTCGTGGCGAAAGGCGAATCTCTAAAGCGGCGCTCTCCTTAGAACGAGTCTCCAAGATCTCTCGTTCGGTCTCGATCCGTTCGAAGAAGAGTCTTGTCCGTTCTCCTAAGACTTGATCTTGGTTTTCCATTACTTGGATAGAAGATCGAGATCCAAGAATTCTGCTCGCCTCCGCAGGATACTGTGCAATTCTAGGCGATGCCGGTCGCTGATAGATGACATTGTTGTGATGAATTAAGGTGCCTGCAGCCGCTGCTAGGCTCACCTCCGCCAGCTTCGTCAAGTTGTACAGTTCCTCGGGACACTCGGACGATGTCTCGCTGCCGCATTCGCTGGCGCCATCGGAAGTTGGTTGACCGCCACTGTAATCAGCCAGCCTCACGCTTCTCTCGGGACTGAAATCTGTAGGAAAACAAAACAAGAGATAGATATTCAATTTAAGGACATACCAAAATATTATTATTATTATAACCAAAATATATTTTACAACCGTTTGTTTACAACCAATTGTTTAGCAATTATATCTAATTTTATATATTTTATTTATTATCTATTTTAAAATAAGTTTCTATCTATTTTGAAATAAGTTTATTATTTAGCATTTGATTTTTCAGCGGATATCACGAGTAACGATGGATATGATATTTCAAATATGCAACATTTCTGATAAAACCCGACTAGTGAGGCAAGGAAATCCGACATCGGCGTGACTCGTAAAACACCTTCGGGAGCAGGGCTCCGCTCGCTACTCCGTTTTCGGGGAGAACGGAAATAGAGTAGCTACGCCATCAACCCCCGCTCGCCCGTCGTTCCCTAGCGCGCGCAACGCGTTTATTCTCTGTATTTCTTAGTATCGTGTACGTGTACACATACGCGTTCACGTAAGGAAGCTTGCCCGCTTGCGGAGGGGTTGACGGCATCGCGGCGGTATGCGTCTTGGTGGACCCTGGCGTGTGACGCATCTAATATAGCGTCTCCTATTCTTAAATTCGTGCGACACCACCTTGATCGCGAAGCAACGACCAGCAGATTTTTCTGACTTAAATTCAGTCGGGAAAAGAGGAGACCTTGATTGCGGTGCATGATGCGTACAAAATCGAGATTTTTGGGCGTTGTGATTATTATTCTTCTGTGAAAAACCGAAATGACTTTCGTGATTTTAACATGATCAAATACTAAGATTATAGTTTACTTTACTGATGCAGAAAAGATATTTACGATATTAGTATTGTCATTAATGTGTTGGATTTTCAAGCTAGACTTGCATTATGTTGTAGTATATTGATATTTCGTTGTTTTTATGTAAAATTATCTTATCAAAGTTACTGGATAAATACAAGTTCTTTTTTCAAGATTAGACTCAAGTGTTATAATTTTACATTCTTTTATTTCATGTAAAAAATATTTAAGAATATAAAAGATTAATTGATAATAATTTAAGTAACGCAAAAGAAAATTATACATTAACTAGCATTAATAAACGATTAAATTCAAATGTCTTTAATTCTCATTAAAAAATTAACTTTGAAAATTTTTAACGCAATTAAAAGTGATTTAGAAAATATCTTCTAACAAAATATTCTGAACTTAAAATTAATTTACAAAAATTGAATCAGAAAATTTTATAAATATTATTCCTAAGTGTGTAAAACTTTCTTACTGGCATAATTTTACAAAATTATAATAAATTAATAATCAAAGTATTTTAAAAATAAAATTTTTAATGTCTCAATGTTCGAACTCTAGTCTGATTTATTATAATTAAATTAACGTTTTTAAATTTTTTATCAGTCACAAAGTGCAAAATTAACAACATACCTCTTTCAGATCCTGTGATCTCTTCTTCAACACCGTTGTACCTGCGATGCGTGATCAGGAATGCCCGCGGCATCTTCCTCGTCTCCTCGTTTTTTTCTCCTTAGAGCACACAAATCATGCTTATCAACTCAAGATTCACAAACTAACACACTAGTCGCACCGATTATCTGTAATATAAGCGTAGATAGAATAGACGCGAAGATAGAATAGAACCGGTGTATCACGATATCAAGAGGAAGGATTCGTTTTGAAAGTGTGTACGTCGAGTGGCGCAGGGGTTGCGTTCGCTTCGGCAATTTCGGGCGTAATAGTTGCCCCGGCTAAGATTCGGGGCTACATATAGCAGCGCAACCTCCCTTGCTCTCCACTTCTTCCGCTGCGTCGCCGTCGCCGCCGCGGCGCTTTTCGTCATCGTCGTCGTCTTGTTCTTCTTCTTCTTCTTCTTCTTCTTCTTCTTCTTCTTCTTCTTCTTCAGCTGCACGCGCTTCAGAAGCGTGCCCGCCTGGTTCCCTCCCGCGCATGTGGTGGTCCCATTGGTGTGTCGGCAATGTGCGACACGCGTGGCGAATGCGTATGACCCTGCCGAAGAGGAGCGAATAAAAGATCGCGCGGGTGGAACACGGTCGGTCCCCGCGGCTCCTGCAGGGTGGTTGCTAACTACCCTTATCTTCTCTTGACAAGTTGTCCTGTCCCATCGCCCATTATTTATAGATCCTGCTAATTGGAGAAATCATTAAATCAAATATAAATTGGCAAAATTCATTGCTGAATGCGGTAGATTACGATATGGTGATTGTCTGGTAAGTCTTTTTATAACTTATCATGGTAAAAGAATCAGGAATGAAAGTTAATAAGAGAATTACAGTACATATAATTGAATGTTAATTCCTCGAATATTAATAATATAATATTAATATTATATATTACATAATAATTTAATATTATCTTCCAAAAATAGCACAGATGGTTTTGAGAATTATACATGAAATATTATGCGAAATCCTTAACAGTTTTTTTCTGCACGGTATTTTAAGAAATAGAATCTATTTATCTATTTTTAGTTCTAATGTATAAGTTCTTGTAATAATATGTATGTAATGGAATTTTTAATTCTGATTGAGATGTATTTATTTGTTGCAGTGAAAGTTGTATGCATCTAAAATTCTATCATTTGATTATAGTTTCTGTTTATGATACTTGAAATTTGAAATCTTTAATCTTCTATTTTTTTATGATGCCTCAAGTCAAGTTTTTTTATAAAAAAGCGGAAAACAGAATACGATGGAAAAGCAGAATCTTGTATCACATGTTCAGAGAACTTAATGGAATCAGCGCTATATCGATCTGTTTGGATCGATTGGACGTTATTTAAACGAAGGCTAATGGCAAGCAGATATGATAACGACGCCATTTCATCGGCGGTTACAGGGTAGAAGCACAGGTTGGTGCGCTGGGTGGTTCTTCTGGCACGACGCCAGGCGTCCGCCGAATTTAGCACCGCGGCGCTGACTAACTCGCGTGGCATTCATTCAATCGTCGACCAAAAAGCCCCGCTGCCATATAGTATCTTGCTCTTTGCAAGAAACGCGTGTCCTAAAGCGATTAGAAAAAAAGAGCTCAGATTCCGATTTAAAGCTGATCTTATTGTTAGATGCGAATTATTCAGTAAATTAGAGAAGACATAGACTTTTTGTTGACTATCTTGTGATTTCTTCTCGCCTATTATTTTTACTTATATTATTAAATGATATTAAATATTGAATATTTTACATTTCTTTTACTTTTGTTATTTATTCCTTTTATTTATTTTTTTTTATTAATTCCTTTTATTAGTAAAAAGGTGATTTAATTGAGAAATATCAATTCTTCTACATTCAATTCAATTTATAAGATTTGAGAAATGTGTAAAGAGAGATAAATAGATAGATAAATAGATAGATAAATAGGTAGAGAGAAAGAGAGAGAAAGTCTCCATTTAAAATTCTTTTAAATATCTGTTAAATGTATCAATTAATGTATTAATGAAGTTTATATATTTTGTTTTTTAAAAATATCTATAATTTCTACAATGAGAATTTATGATTCGCATTCGACTATACCGCTCTTCAATATATTTATTCTATCCTACGTCATTTCTCGATGCTATATTAAAAAAATGCTTGAAATTCTTCAGGGAAGAAAAAGAAGGGAAGTCGAAGCATATCAACTGTTTACATTAAAATGAAATATTTATGAGCTTTCGAATAAAACGCATAATCGCAAGGAACCTCTAGATGGGAGTTGCGGAACAGGTGTCTCGGCGGCGGTATCGTAAATCGTCGACGGTATCGTCGTTGAACGGCCAAAAATAAAGTCACGAGTTTCGAGCACATCGAGCAAGCAAGAGCATCTTCAACCACTGACGCAATTCGACTGTGGATCATCAGCATTAACGTAACCGACACCAATAATGCTAGTACCTCGTGGCTTTCTACGCGCTTTATCCGGCGGTGCATCCTACAGGTGCTCAAAGGTATTCCGTCCGCCCACTAACGTGATTCGCGTATTTTCGGCGCTCTTGGAACGCTCCCAGATGCGGAGGAGGAGAAAATACGCGACGACAACGATAGCGAAGAGATCTTGACGGATAAATCGCTATCTCGGTCACGTGCGGTTCTACTGAAAGAGATTTGCTTAAAGTTCGATTGTATTCAGAATGGAATGTCGATGAGATCTGAACAATTTTGATGACGGGCTTAAAGAATGATTACATGAAAGGTAATAAATTACATTGATGATATATACAAGTCTACTAAATCGGGACAAGCTTGTAAGAGGGGAATTTCCAATTTTAGGTAATTTCTCGCTTGAAAAAGATGGATAAGTACGGGGGCGGATATAGTTTTTGCGTCGATGTGGCAGGGATATAAGTCATTAAGAGTGATTCTACAAGACGGTGGGATCGTTTAGGACGAGAAAGCCTGACTAGATCGTGTGTCCCGGATAAAGTATCCGGATATGCACGGTTCCTCCTATAAATCAGCGGCTTTCTTCTTTTCCTCGTGCTGACGATAGCAAGTACTCTCCGACGGAAAAAAAAGGGAAAAGCACGCAATCGCTATTTAAAAGGTTCGTAGGCGGCTTTCTAGCGAATAGAGTACGTATATTCGAAAACAGCGAGCGCGAGGAAAGAGAAAGAGAGAGGACTTCGACTTCGCCGCTCCTCCGGCGGCCTCGGCATGGGGTTGTCGTGCTATTTTCAGGCCCCGCTCGCTCGATGCAGCTGTCGTGGTCTTCGGGTAAACCACCTCTCTTCTATTCCACGGCCATCCGCGAGGCGCGACAAGGTAAGCCGAGGAGATCGGAATCTAAAATCTCGCGACGAGATTCGTCCGTTGGCGAATTTTTCTTAAACTTGTCCGTTTCTCAAAGATACTTGCCGACTTTGCCTCTCGATAACGACGTGCAAAATCGAGCGATTTCTTCAATTTCTATAACAGAATGGTTTTTTTTTGTATTCGCATTCTAGTAAAGAAATGAGTTAAATTATAATAGAAATTGTAATGAATCTTTTAGGACAATAAAATTCTATAGAATATTATAATTTTCTATAGAATATTATAATATTATAATTTCAATACAATTTTGTGATGAATTATTTCGAAGTTTTGTTGAATTTGTTACTTCAAATATTTCTTCTATAGTATAAAGTCTTGCAACTTTATTCATGATTTAAATTTAACAAATTTCTACTAAATATAGAACTATATTACAGTAAGATTAATAAAAACTGAACGTTGACACCAGGTGGCTGCTAGAAAAGTTTCCGTGCCGTGCACGATCACAAACATTTATAGCAACAGACATCACGAAATAATAATCAATCCTCTGAAAGAATTTTTGGAGCTAAACATTCGTGCGCCTAAGATTCGTGCGAAGAAGATAATCGGACGAACCTATTAAACTGCTTGGATTCCGAGAATAGCAATACGATGACGAGGAGGCGCTTCCGCGAAACGGTGCGTCGCGTCGCTCTGGCAGGAAAATGGAATAAAAATCCGTGGACCGTCGCGGAAGATCGCCCACCGGAGGATGAGGGATGAAGACGAATCCGAAGATAAGCCACGGAGATCTTGGCCAAGTGCCAAGACGTCAGATTTTCAGCCGTTTACGTGTACTCCAACTTTTCCGTCTGCGCTTTCCTTCGGCTCCCCAATGCGTCCTCTAGGATCTAGGGTGCAATGACACCGGGCGGCGCAACTTAATGACTATTCTCTATTCACGGTACGTGAATCATTATGCGGGAATAGGCGTTGCACCCGTCTTGATTATATTCCGCGGCATTGTTGCTGTTTTTAGGCACATGAAAGGGAAAAGTGCATCGCGTGGTGGGCATACAGATGATAGATAGACAATTCTATTTTGCTCTAGACTAAATTTCATGATGAACACAGGGAGAATTACACAATTCGTTGAAAATGCGAACGTAAATGTGCCCATACAGCACAGAAGATTGAAGCAATATTGCTGCAATGTTGTAATATTGCAGATTGCAATAACAGAGATATTACAGAAATGTAAATTAATATGTCTGCAAAATGTCAGTAATATGCTTGTAATATTTCACAAATATTGCAAAACTGTAATTCTTTAATTGTTGCAATAATAATAATATAAAAATATAAGTTTTTTACAATATTTATATAGTACAGTCTTTTAATTTAACAGTCGTTTTTATCATATAATAATTAATATAATCCATTTTATATAAAAAATTTATTGATCTATTATTTGACAGCCATTTTATTATAGCTAAGTTTCATATTTATTTTATATGAAATCAAAAAATTGTTTAATATTGAATATAAAATCGAATTTGGATACAATCAATCGATAAAACGATTAAGAAGCAATTAAGAAGCAATTAATGCTGAAACGATTTATTGAAATATTAATTATGTGATCGATAATGTATTTATGCCTGATGTAAATGCAAAAATAAACCAGCGCCCGAACTTTATTAAATTTCATACCGTTATTTTTTAATCGATTTCAATTGACTGGAGTGGTTTCGAATTAAAAAGAATCACTGCGATTAATTAATAAAATCCGATTATGCGATTAATTAATGATTAACTTATCAAGTTACTGTATTATTATATTAATGTGGATAATATTTGTAGTTTGTTCGGGGCACACACATACATGTTTTATCCTTACGAATAAATTTCTTCAGAATTAATTACTATATTAATACTATATTTATTGGAATATTTTATGGTTTTATCATAAAAAATTGCTTTTAGAAAGCACATATCACTAGAAATGCGATTTGTAGAAAAATTAAAGTTAGTGAGATATATATATATATATATATATATATATATATATATATATATATATATATATATATATTTTTTTTTTTTTA
>Ga0157364_1002133_pt1 | contig 17988 bp, 6 predicted proteins | sample AttsexASBM2_FD_111476 | JGI IMG/M metagenome (GOLD analysis project Ga0157364, IMG submission 111476) | Fungus gardens microbial communities from leaf cutter ant in Ribeirão Preto, State of São Paulo, Brazil - Atta sexdens ASBM2 | ecosystem: Host-associated > Fungi > Mycelium > Unclassified ...
AACAAAACACACACACACACACACACACACACACACACACACACACACACACACACACACACACACACACACACACACACACACACACAGAAATTATTTTGTTATAGAAAATGTGATATTTATTACGAAAACGATCGATTAGTTACTATTGCAAATTAATTATTTCTCATTCGTCAATGTAATAACAAATAATCAACAGCATCACAAATAAAAGGCTTATCTAGAAGTATCTATACAGAAGTCGTAGACGATTGTAGAGTCTCAAATCTTAAGAAATTAACCAATTCTAGTCGAGTATTCTCCTTATTCTTGACTGTGATTGATCAAATTCCTGTGACTTAAGATCTCATTTACAATTTTTATGTAGACGAGTCTAAAGATCTATCCAAAAGATAGATTAGATTCTAATTCGCTTTTATTACTAGTAATTGATTACTAGTAATTGGTATAGCAGGCTAGCAGCAATTAACAAATCAATCTGTTGTCACATATTTACAAATCATTTGTTAAAAGTACTGATGGCTTGTTAAATTGACAAAATCCTTTCAGTGTGTGTGTGTGTATATATACAGATACGAGACAATCATCTCTTCTGCTTCGAGTCACAGATTTATCTCTGAGGACGATTAGCGGCCACTAATTGACGGGATTCTCTTGATAATCGTATCAATATTTGGGATTTGGCGTGATCTTAATTCTCAGTGCATGATTGACATTAACTTCCAATCATGTACGCGTCAGTATTTGCCGATTCCCGAAGTCCGTCTCACCCTCCAAGAAGTACATACATAACGCCCCTTTGATGGACGTAGTATCTATAGCGCATCCCCTCCGTAAGCCAGTGATGTGTACTTAAGGAATCGACGCCAAATATAATTACCGGTTTCGTCCGTTTGCTTCTAGCAAACACACCCCCAGCTAATACAGTCAAACACATCGCCACCGCCACCTCCTCTCTTCCGCTCGATCGTCCTCAAACCTTCGCTTGTAGCATCGTGCAATATGTTCATCCTAAATTGGACCGTTGTTCACTGCTCATATTTGCAGTTCAAAGCGATAGTAACGGTAGCATTTCGGCAATTTGTAATATCAATAGATGGTTACATTGCATAAGTAACGCGAATTCATTTTAGTAAAAGAAAAAGAAATAAGAGGAAAACAAAGATATAAATTTTCTTGCAGCACCGTCAAGTTATTTGTGAGAAAATATTTTTAAGAAATAATATTTTAAGGAGTACTCGCGGCAAAGTCATGGGTATTAGTTAGTGCACCAGTTTTTCGATGGTTAATAATTAACGTAACTATAGTTACGTTTAAGGAAGAAAATATTTTCCATTTCACGGAAGATAACTTTCTGTTCGGGTACTTACTTATAGTTACACGTAATCACACATCCTTTCTCACGCACTCGCTTGATTTGAGGATAATCACACGAGTTCTACGTATTGGATGGTATTCATTAGTCCGTTTTTATTTCAAGATGATCTTAAATAATGTCTTAAGATGTTAATACGGCCCTCTAATTGGTTTATGACTTCTTAAGACTATATTTAAGACGGTCTTGAATATAAGATTATGAATACCGCTACTGTTACTACATGTTTATTAAATTCCTTCAAGTTTTTCCTCCTTCGACTATGTTTTTTAAAACGATTGCGAGAATGATGTTTGACGTTCTAATCTTTTCCATTTTTTCGTGATCTCCTCTCTACAAACTGTGCTCTATCTTTTATCTCGAATTAGATAACCGCGGGGTGGACGAATCAAATTATTCTAATGAAAAAAAAAAAACTCATAATCCTGAGAATAAAGGTCTCGTGATAGTGAAAAGTTAACTCTACTGACTTCGCGAGGAATGTAAATTGCGTATAATATTAGATTGTGCCTCAGATCCTCTGAACTCTTATCGCGTTGCATCTACTTTAATTAGTGTTGATCTTTTGTTCTCTCCCTATAGAATTTTAAAATACTGAACTCTTTAAACTGTTAGTTGCAAGTAGCAAACGAGTCCGAAGTCAACGTTTCGAAAATAAAACAAATTTCCCACCTGAATTTCGAAGCTATTTGCTATAATCTTAAGTCTCCGAAATTAGAATAATTCGCGAGTCCCTAATTATAATCAAGTTTCGATTGTCGCGGGACCTGTTATGTGTTAAAGTGAGGCGTCTGGAGATGGAAATTCGTAGAAGATATTCCCACCAGATGCTATTATTCCAGTCGCACATACTTGCCGGTGCGTTTCCGTCGCCAACAACATTTTCCATCCCTTCTCTCTTCTACCTCCAGCTCCGGTCTTCGGCTTTCCCTCGTGTTCACGACGCGATGGCATTTTCAGCACGTGCTTGACTTAAGCGCAATTTAATGTGGTTTAAGTTCGCGCAAAAGGTAGGAGAGGGAGAGACTCGACGACGGAAACAAGTTGCCGCGCCTAATCAAGCCTCGCTTTAACCCCGCCAGGACCACCATCGTTCCCCAGGAGACGTTGCGAACTACTTGTCCAACTAATAATCGCGGAGGATTCCCCAAACTGAAACTTCCGCCGCGTGGAGCGATGTGTCTACCGACTTCTTGGGGGTGTTTAGCGCTAACGGGTGGCTCGGAATCCCAACCGAATGTGTGTGCGAACGTGAAAGAAGGGGAAGCGGGGGAGGCTTCGAGATGCGAAATGCTTCACGTCGTAAAGTTAACTGAGCGGAAACATGTCTGCAATTGAAATTATCAAATTGCCATGTACCTTTTTTTATTGAATTTTATTCGATTCCGGCTCGTTAAATAATAGCGGTTTTTTTTGTTACATTCAATGTTTAATATCTATCACAATAACGCACTCAGAAGAAAAAAATCTTTAATTTATATATTATACCATAATATGTTTTATGTTACATAATTATAGATTCTAATATCTTGATTGTATTCTAGTGCGATTTTATATATATTATACTATATATATTATGTATTTATTACTATGTTATGTATTTATTATTGTTACATATTCATGATGCTGATTTCAGTTTCTCCATTTTAATTGAGCCACTGGCTGTTTGTTTAATATGTTTTGACTGCATTTTATAGCAACACAGAATTCATCACCTGTGCGATTTTTCTGTTACGTTGTTTCATGATAATACATATTTTACTGAAATCAATTAACTGAACCAGAATTGAGATATGCAATATAACGGTTATATTTTAGTATAAAATTCATTTATTATAAATCATTTGGAAAGTCTATTTGTTTAGACAATTTATAATTCACTTCAGATTTTAGGATAGAACTCTATTTATGGTTTATATAAATATAATTAGAAATATATTTTATGCTGTTGTATCTCTAATTTAAAAAAATTTTTTTGATATTGTATGTAAAATATAAATATATTATTCTAAATTCTTTAATGTGAGTTACAAATTATCTCTCTCTAAAATAGATTTTATTTAAATATAATATATAATAAATAATAAATAATACCATAATAGCTTATATATGAGTATATCGAGAAAAAATGTAGTAAGTTTTAATGTTTATTCAAATAATATAAATTTACTAAATAAAAAAACGATAGTTAAATCAAATTAAATGATTCTTGCACCAAACGAATATTTATATTTAGTAAATATATAGCTAGTACTATTTAAACAAATATTTATTAAAATTTAATACTTTTTACTGAAAAAATTATAGCTACAAAATAAAAGTTCATACTATTTCTTTTCAATTAATGGAATTAACTTATCCTCTTAATAGCTTTTTCAAGAAATTAATTTGAAATCATTAATTATTTCTGTCTGTAACAATTATTGATTTCCTTTTTGAAAGAAGAAAAATGGATACAATTGCGATATCCATTCTTGATACCCTTTGCTTCATATTTTTGCTCACAATATCGATACGTTCCCGTGCGTACATATGTGTCGTGAAGCTCTATAATAACTTTATTAAAGCGGTGATCCGATATCACACTCAGGGAATAACGATATTATCTCTGTGCATTCGATGTAATCAATGCAGGTCGAGAGAACTTGATAAAGCGATCACTGATTAGGAAGTGAAGATATCGGTTCCCTCTGTATACTCGATTCGTATAGAATGGAAGGAAACAAATTTATTTCTATTTCACGTTGGACTTTCCAGGTATATATCTGTGTTCTAGTCTCGTCTATCAAAACCCAGCTTGTTTCTGTTTTCTCGTCCGCCTTGTTCTCGTTTTCGTTCACTGCGGATGAAAGTATATTAAAATGTTATTTTCGGTTGTGAAACGTAAAACATAAAAGATTCAATACTATTGTTATTAATAAGCGTCGACGGCGACAATCATGGCAAGTAAAAATAACATGATCAATAAGATTCCTTTTAAATATTTTGTTTTAAAAATAAATATTATATTATTTATATTATTGAATCTATATATGCAAATAATTCACGCAAGGAAAGAATGATTTTACTACTAAATATAATATCTAAAAAATTTAACTAATTTAGGTAATTTAGATACAAATCGGAAAATAATTATGTAGGACAAGCTAATCAAGGATATCAAAACTTTTTGCGGCATTGTTCATTGCGCTTGAATCTTTTATACATATATTTATTTTGATGTAACAGAATTATTTTCAGAGACCTGAGTGTCTAGCTAAATTTTTCAATATTTGAGCAAAATCGTTTTTTCTGTGCGCTCACAAATATCTAGCCGCAATTTAATGGAATTGAAAAATTAAATGAGAGTAACATTTCATTTTTCTTCGGAATAATCTCATCAATTAAAGCATAATAATCATATCTAATGCGATTTTACCGGGATATTCTACTATATGTGGGTGCATCAATCGCGATCACGTGTCGACGATATGTCACGTCCGCCCAATCTCATCGTTATTCTACTACTTTTTAATCGATGCACGTATGCACCGTCTCCGTCTTGAAACGAAACCATTGGTCAAATCCAACTCGCTGGTCCCTTCAACTTCTGACAAATTTATTCTCACTTCATGCCTGTTTCCCAATAAATATCGATTCTTATATCGATATCCCGGGGGCGGCGGCACAGGCAGACCTCGATATAATCGCGTTACTCCGGAAGAGCCGCCACATCGCGTGCCTGTCGTTCTTCTTATTTGTCTTGTCTACTCGTTTTTTTTTCGCAAAAGGAAGCGTTTCAGATCAGCGAGAAAAGGGAACTGAATATTCTCGCTAAAGTCGAATTTATATTCTTTCTAAACGGCCGTATTGAGATGAATCGTTTTAAACGAATGTATCGAGAACGATACGTCGAATAAACGAGTTTTTATTTGAACGTGTCATCAATAGAAGCATGCTGGTCTCAAATACAGTCGATGCAATTTCGCGGGTGTTCGCGTGGCTTTTAAAAAAAATTCACTGCCATGAGATTTCTATTTTAATTCTCAGTCACATTTATTCGCGAATTTCACGTAGAAACGATCTGTCGCGAATTGCCGCCATCACCAATTTTGTAAATATAAGAAACATCTCCACTCGTTCTATCGCGAATGATTATTTTTATAAAAACATTTTTCTTTCGTTTGGATGTCTTATCCGGAATGACCATCGAGAGTAAATTGTGTAAATTTGGCTTAACGGATAGCTAGATGGAAGACGAAGGTACGAGTGTGCACATGAAATACAGCGCGAAAGTGCGCGGGGATGAGGGCGGGAACGATGGAATTTGATATCGTGCACAGGGCTGGGAAAATAAAGTGGAAAAATTCCATCTGGTCAGACGCACCGGGTTCGCTTGCTAGAAAAGAGGAATGAAGAAAAAGAAAATGAAAGAGAAGAAGAGGAAGAAGGTACAACAGAGAAGGTGACTCAGAATCGGGATATCCAATACACCGTCTTGATTCGCACGCGAATATGAAAGGGCGCGATTTACGGAGCGAAAGCGAGATGTACGACAGTCTTCGACCAGACCTGAAATCGAGTGTTTCGAATAGCGGAACAAATAACGGAGGAAAAAAGGGAGTTTCGATTTTTTATAATTGAATTGTATGAGGAAGCAGTTTTGTAGATATTTTATGTAGTGATATTTAAAGGAATATGTGTAATACAATAATTATACGTAATTAATAAATAAATACATATTATATACAGTTTAATTATAATTCAATATTACATATATTATTATATGTAATTCATAAATTTAATTAATTATATATGTGTATATTTATGTAATTTATACTACTATAGTATCAAAATTACATATTATTAACATTATTAATATAGATATGATATAATTTTATATAAATTGAAATAGCTAAGATATAATAGATTTTCGTTGTGAAATTTAATTATCAAAGAACTTATAGATTGCAACAAAACTCGATAGCTTTTCGTCTTTTTTTCGCTATAAAGATGACGACAATTTTGTCAGGAAATCCATTAGCGGAACTGGCTTCCACATCTCACATTCATTGCGAAATGCTCGTTGCAGTTAATTGGCATTGACCATATACTCTTCATGGCAAATTATCCAGTTTCGTCCAAAGTGCGTTATATAGGTTTCCGACAGTGATGGTTCTTTAAGAACCGATTTGTGCTGCCTTTTTCCACCGCTTTTCATCCTCCGCACGACGTCGTACTCTCGTGTCTCAGAAGTCGGCGAGTTTCGCGACAGTAAAAAGTGCTAAACGACGAGGCAGGCTGGTCCGATCCAGACAGCAGACGAGCTAGGTCGTCGTCATCGTGGTCGCCATCGTTCTCGTTTCGTCGCGTTGTCATCGTTTCCCCACCTCTTCCACTAACTCTTTCTCCGTTCTCTCGCCGTTCGCCGTTCTCGGCGAAATTAAAAACATTTACTTCCACGAAAGAAACACGGAGCCATGGACGATCCTCTCATAAGCGAGAACATATAGCGGGTGTAGAGACAGGGCAACGGGAAAAACGAGTAAAAAACTCACCAAAGCGGAAAGAGACTGAGGTCTGGGAACCTCTCATGTTCGTGTTTGGGATGTACGGCTCGTGCCGCCCGCGGGAACAAAAAGGAGTTCCGTCAAGATGAGAGGGAGAACGTGGAAGCGGTACGACTCGCGGAAATTAATTCGCGATGTTTGTCGTTCCTCTACGACGAAATATTGCGCGGACCGTAAATTCTCGATTTATTGATAACAAAGCGTTATGACGTTCAGTAGTATTTGGTAGTTGAGTATAGATTAAATTTCAAAATGGAAAATATCAAGTATCCTTTATATTTGAATTGCTTAAAGTTATTTATTTAATTAATTGATATTATATAATAACGTTAATTGAGTAATTAAATAATTGTTATACATCGGAAGGATGCTAAAGTATTTAAAAATTTAACTAAATGCAAATTTGAAAATAATGTTGGACCAAAAATCACCATGGACCATCAAAATTATATAGGACGCTTAAACTAGAATGTCAAAACTTGTTGCATTGTACATCATACTTGAGATTCCTACGATTATTTTGATGTGGCCCAACAAAATTATTTTCAAACTTATACTTTAGTGAAATTGTTTTTTTTATGTATTAATTGTATAATTATTATATATCTATATATTATTATAATCATACATGATATTATCACGAAGTGAGTTAAATTACATTTTGGAAAAGCGAAGAAACTCTTACGAGCATTTATAACGTTTTTTATTAACAGAGCTGCGCACTCAGTGCACTTTAAAGCCATTGTACAAATCGATGTAAGGATGTACGTTTTAATAAAAATATAGAAACGAATTAAACTGCGAAATCTTCAGTACATTTTATTATTTTATAAAATATACATTGGGTATTTTATTAATTGAGATATCTTACTTTTACATTCAGGTTAAGTAAAGTGTACAACAGTTTTAATATGCACTGAGTACGCATCAGTTTTGCTAGTGAAAAACGCTATTGTATGTGAATTTTTCCGTTTCTATTTTGCATTACAAATGAATGATTAACTTGTAGCATAATTATAATAGTTGCATCGCGTTTGGATAACAACTACGGACTACTTTCGATAATGCCTTATAAGAGGTGGCTGTACATGCCGCTTGGAAAGAGGAGAAGGTCGGTAGGAGGTAGGCGTAAGTAGATTACGAGACTGTGTAATTGAATGGCCACTCTAAATGCTTCAACCGCTAATTAAGAAAGCAATACCAATCAATTATCCTGGCTGACATCGATACACGCAGCCTCCATAATCCAGTGCGACTGTAACGGTACTTGGTTGCAGGATCGAAGGGGATGCTCCCCTTCATTCGCCATCCTTCCCCCTCTCCCCCTAAGTCTGCTATCAGCAAACCCCAGCCGCATCATAGGCTGGCGCACGGATAACTGCCGATTATTGCCGGTGGTATAACTTTCGATTAAAATCAACCCCCTTGGCTCGTTTAACAGTCCTGTTAGATTGTCCAATCAGCGAGAGAAGCGAAATACTTTTCCAAGGGTAACAACTTGCTCGAATGGAATTTCGACGATTGGATGTTGATTAAGCATCGATAATAATAAGAAGGAAAGTATATAGATGCATTGAGAGGTGATTTTAATTCTTTCATATATATAGTTCTCTCTACGATGCCTCTAAAATGGGGTAGTGGATATTACACGTGTTTTTTTCTCGTGTTTTATAATATTACTTGGAAAAGATATAGATTTTCTTAAATATTTCTGTAATTTATACACGGAAAGTGTATACAGTTTTGCTGAAGTTCAAAAACTTAGCTAGCTATAGATGTGAAGAGAATTTTCCGTATCCGTCCGAATTTATCTTCAATACGCGAATCAACATATTTCCTAATCGGATCGATGGCTATTATCATAATCGGACCAGACGGATGTTATATATAAATAGAAGATATAAATTTTGCTTGGATCAATAATAATTATAGTAAATCGAACAAAGAGACTCTTTAAATTCTCTAATCGGATTGATGCTATCGTTAAACCAACCAGACAGATTTGAATGTTTAAATATAAATAAAGGATATAGATTTTGCTTAAACCAATAATTAATTAGCAAATCGAAAAAAGAATGACTTGGAAAGAACAATTTTACTTAAGCGTCTAAAAATTTAGTTAAATCTGAAAATACAGATCTGAAAATAATTTTGTTGAAATGACGCATTGTTGATAATACAAAAAGTTTTAACATTAATAGCAACTAGTTTGAACGTCATAATTATTTTGATGATTCAAATTATTTCCAAATCTGTATCTAATTAAATTTTATTTCAGTAAAATCAAATCATTCTTCTCGTGTAGTCATTTCTTTTATTCAATCTGCTAATTATTGGTCCAAACAAAATTAATATCTGCTATTTACATTTAAACACCCGTCTGCTCAGTTTTGACGATAACATCGATCCGATTAGAGAACAGGTTTATTCGTGGATGCGTATCGGAGATAAATTCGGCCGGATACGATTGACAGAGGTTTCCTTCCGAAGTGTGCCGATCGCGCTGGAAATATTTGTTCGCGCGCGTCAGAATGCGCGACATGCGATTTACGACGTGATGAAATGCCATCAATCCGCGGTGGTTATCGAGGTTCGCGATTGCGCGAAACGGCGAGATGAAAGGCGATGCGCGTAAAACTACCGGCGATGTTTGTTCAACGATGTTTATCGTCAGCGCGGCAATTAACGGGGATTGGGATTTAATTGTCCTTGACCAATTATTCAGTTATATTCTTTCCAGTATACGTGCCCGGTGAAAATTATACGTTCTCGGTAACTGCAGTGTCTGCTGAATAGTGATTGAATCCACGTGCAATTATTTGGCTAATTATTATTGCGGCATTATCATTGCTATCGAGATTCATTCAACGCTTTTGTGGTGAGTTTTGCTTAAGTTAGTTATGCCCATAATCCCGATCTAATATTCGGCCGGTCCAAAATTCAGCATTTACAATGCAAAATTCAGTGCAATGTTATTTCTGGAGTTACGAGTTCCAGTATAGATCAAAATTCATGATTTAAAAGAGATATCACCAAAAGTCGTTTTTACCAGTGATACATTTTCCAGTATTTGATCGTGTTTATGAAGTTTAGCATGGCTCTAATTTTCGAAAAACAATAATTATTGCAATATAGCACTCTCTTTTTATAGTTCTATATATATAGTTTCATATAAAAATTTAAAAATTCCGCATTTTTTATACTAAAAATCCAAAATTGAAAAAGTAGCAGAACTTTGTTCAAAAATAATTGGAGAGCATAGAACTCTGCTAAAACTAACGAGGAATATCGCTAGAATTGCGATAAATTTTAGCATTTTTTTCAACTTTTTTCTCAAAAAAATATCTTAAATTTCAATATTTATTTGAATAGTATCAACTAAATATTTATTAAATATAAAATATATTTATTTGATACAAAAAACATTAATTTGATTTAACAATCACTTCTATTTATTAAGTAAATATTTTTTTTAAATTTAAGTTAGTTTTTTCAGTGTCTTCTACATTTAAAGTCTATTAAAATTGATAATTGGTTAGTTGAAACTTTGTTTTCAAATTATATATTTATGTTGATACAATTTGAGCAGTGTTAACAGGAATTGTAGTCAAAAGTTGAAATATTTCTTTTTCTTGTACTTTAGAAGGAAAGTGTTATGCTAAATTCATGAAGTCGGCATGTTATACTTTCAATTTTGATTTTTTTACTATAAAAATGCAGAACTTTTTTTATGTTCATAAAGAACTATAGGACTGAAACACGCGCGTATGTGCTGGAGTTGTAATTATATTTTTTATATCAATACAATAACGTGCTAATTTTATCGATCTTATTTGCTCATCTAAGTTAATAGTATAATAAAAGATGAAATCTTCTTTGACAAATTTAAAAAGTGATACATTACATTATAGGCTTGAAAAGTTCAATTCCTATTAACGGAATGTTCGTTGACTCTTCCTCTCTACCCATTTCTCTCCTCTCGCTCCGTCTGATGAATAGCCAACGAACCCTCGCGGTTTATACAGCGGTTGAAACCTCACTGAAATATTAAGGCGCTAAGCCGGGCGTTTAGCATTTTTCCGGGAGGACTATGCCGCTCAGGTGGATTTCCAGATCTCGGACGGGCTGCCAAGGGATTCGTGAGGCAGGTGATAAATATTAAAATAACAATTTGAATTCAACTTTCGTTCAACTCGCGTTCGGGTATCGCGCCGGCCGGGCAGGGAGGAAGTGGAGGTTGAATGCCGTAAGGTTGGGAACGCGAAAAGGGGAGAGTTGCCCGTTGTGAATTCATACAATAATCATCTTACGTACTTAGTCCGCTTTTTAGCATACCCTCTTCCGTTTTGGCACGGTAAGGGTAGCAGTCTCGACGGAAAGCAACGGTGGTAGCACGAATCGAGGGTTAGTTAAGTCGGAGGCATATCGAATATTTAAGAAAGTCAGACTTGTTCGATCGGCTAAATGATTTTCCGGGAAAGACAGAATCAGTCTCGGGTGCATTAATGAAGAACACAAAACAATGGGTCTAAAAAGATGAGAGAAACAATTTATAAAGAATGACAAAAAAAAATTTATTTTCACTGAATGAAGGCTCTGATTTAAATTGGAAAATTTTATTTTGATTTGAAATTGTCGATACAGGAAAGTTTCACGGGAAGTTAATTGCGTTTGATGTGGAAAGTTTGATGTTATTATCGACGGAGATTCATCGTTTATTAAAAGCAAACGCAAAATTGCCGGATCGTCGTGGCCGTCTCTCGCCTCGCACTCGAACAAGGGTGGCGATCAATAGTAATAGCCGCGCCGACAGTATGCAGTGCCATTATCAAGCGTCGACCAATAACGCTATCAGGCTAGCCGTAATAATTGATAATGCACTTTGTGCGCCCGGGGAAACTTTCCACAAAGACACCGACGTCGTTCGTACATAAGGAATGGGCAGGCGGGGGCCGCGCGTGCGTCCGCGTGGGTCAGTGCACCAGCTCGAAACTGCAGTTCCGTTGTGCGGAATCGATCAGGAAGCCGCCGCGCCACATGCAAAGACCGGCTGTTACATAGTTGTAGATTCGATAGCACATTCCTACACTCTTTTTCTCCACGAGGCCGATGGGCATCCTCGGGCGTGTTCTTGCATTTCGCGCCCCCGACGCGCACGCGAGGCAAGCAGAGTCGATCGCTCTTTGACTTTGCGGCTTTCGCGCTGCTACGAGGCCGCGAAAACGGCTATTATGAGCTAACTTCTGGAACAATGCGATACGCACGGCCAACAAATGCTTCTGGTAACAACGCTCGAAGTCGAGCAATATCGACGGCTGCGGCCGCGAATATGAACAACTTGATCCGTTCGGATGCTTTCGTCGCGTTGTATAGCCGTGCCTGGAGTCTCGCGCGCACCACTATCGGCTATTCGACATACAAATGCCGCGAAAGTTCACGGGATGCCCAGCGTAAATCGTGTCCTTTTTTTACTTCGATCCATAATACTTACGGCATTGACCATTTATATCGGTCTCACAAGCGTGAACCTGAAAGTTGAGCTTACGAGAGTAAATTCTTTTCAATTTTTTTTTTCTTTTTAAACTTAGCAGCTACTTCGCAAGTAAGTGGAGAAGATATCGGCATTCAACTCTCTAAAATATACTGTGTATAATTTGGAAGGAGGAAGAAATTCAAATACCGCCTCGTAAAGTTTAAGGTAACGGGATATAGCAGGGGATAAAACGGTACGGTTAAAGGGGAACGTTCGAATCTCATAAATTGCTAACACAGCGAATTGTATACCTTTTCGATCAAAAGACGTCACGTTCTTTTTGAGAACGGAATATTTTTGAAGATGCATGTCTCTTTTTTTGATGAGAAATGAATATTACTTCAATTTTGTTGATGATTTTTTTCTTTGATAAAATCGATTTTGTACATTTCAGCGGAATAAGTTCTTCAATTAATTTATTGCACTCAGCAAATATATTCATACTGAAAAAAAAGTTAAAATATTCCCAAGTAAATGTTACATTTGACGTTTCCTTTGATATTTTTTTAAAGAAATTTGACTATGATGATGAAATATTTTATTGTAAAAAATTAAATAGATGTCTTGCTTTTGCTAAATATGAAATTTTATTTCCCCGTATTTAAGTAAATAATTTATTTCAGTGAAATAAGCATTATCTCTCACAAATAAATTTTTAATTACCTTTTTCTCAGTGTATAAATTCTAATCGCATCTAGAAATGCGTGAGTACATTTCTGCTTAATATACAATGTTAGATCGAAGGAGTGATAGATAACTCAATCCTTTAATTAAATAACATTTCTTTATTATTTTTAATTTTCATATCAGAGTGTCAATCTTTTCTGTAGTTCGTCTCAATGGAAACATATGCATTTTTAACAAATGAAGACATACGATGATAATTAAAAGTTTCATGACATGCCATCGCATTAACAAGTTATCAATTTGATATCTTCGCTGTAATAGTGTATGTATAATAATTAGTAGTTAATTTATTAATTGAAGATGATATATTGAAGATGATTTCAACAAAGAAACATCTATACTTAATCAATACATATTTTTTACACAATTTCCATTCAGTATTGGCTCCCATGAATTTTTTTATTGTGATGAAAATTTAAATGATAAACTAAATTTGAACTAATTTTAATATATTTTCTCGAATTAAACTCTATTGTTTTAATTAAATCAACGACATATTGAATAGAAGCTGTAATGAACTACAGAAATGATTCGAAATAATTAAAATTGGGTATCTGTAATTTGACAATGTATTCCTTTAGAGCTATTTACACTCGTTGATTATAAATATCTGTTTGTTATTATATTATTCATCTTCATAATTACAATACGTCCAAAACAGGATGTTTCGACGATTGTCAATTATTGTAACATTGGTCTCTGTAGTCATTTAATAAGTCAGTAGTAATCGTACGACCCGCGGGATTATCCTTCTATTAACCATCAGCGCCTTTGACTACCGTTTCAACTTAGAACGCCAAAGGGGAAATCATAAATTTCGTAGAAAGCATTATCGAGCTAGTGAGAAAAGTTGTCAAACTTGAGGGCCGCAACATGGCGAGTTTCATGCGAATTTGCTAATTATTTCGTATTGTGCGCGACATCCACGCGAGAAACTATCGTTCTGAACGATGACAGTACGGGAAGAAATGGGCGGACGGCATGTGCACGCGTGGTCGAGGGTTGGCGAGACAGGGGGTCAGATCGTTGGACGACAGACTCGCGACAAAGGCTAATTGCGACGCGCGGGCGAACCGCGTCGCAAACGGGAACAAGCCTATATTACGTCGGAACACACAGCCGTCTACCGCCTCGTGTCCCCCTCGTGTTCTCGCCCTTTCCGGTTCTTGTCTCGCCGACCCCCATCGACCGCCCTCGGTCTCTCGCTCTTCGTTCCCTCGCGAGACCAACCCGAGATGACATCGAGTCGCGCGTCGAGAGCGCGTTGTTGAGGTCGGCGGTGATCCGACGATGATCCACAACGTCGTGGTCCACTCGGTTCATCGGACTCCATACGGTCATAGTGATGATCCTGAACCAGGTAAACCTCCGAGGCGCGTAAACCACAACGCATACAATACCTTCACGTTCGAGTACTCATGCAAACTCGCTGTAGCGTGAATCCATACTAACCCGAACCTTCGATCGGCCTGATTACCTTCTGATACATGTCCTGGTAGTGACCGGAGTTTCTCTCTCAATCTCTCTCTCTCTCTTTCTCTCTCTCTCTCTCTCTCTCTTCTCTCTGTCTTTCTCGATTAGTGGTCGTTGATGAGCCGATGCTCTCGTTCCCCATGTGGCTTTTAACCGATGGTTGTAAGAGGATGAGATGAGGCGCGTTTCGCAACAAAGTTTGGTCCAATAATCGTCGTAGTGCGAGAGGATAACCTCGTAAATGAGAAGCTTCGTGGATGTCGATAGTAGCTGCTCAACTTTGTTGCATTGGATCCAAATGAACCTTCAATTAGTTTCGATAAGTTTAATTAAAAGTAGCACATGATGTCCAAACGTATTGTTTGTTGAATGGAACTTCAATGAAACTAATAATTTAATTATCTTGGTGTTTTATTAATGGTGTTTTATTAATGGTTTGGATTCGCACTACCAGTGAATATGTAGAAATAAATATTGTTATCAATATATTTACACATATTTCAAATTTAAATAAAATACATAAAACTGTAACACTTTTTAGATACTATTTAATCATAATTTGACATGTAGCTATATATCACAATAATAACTGTCTAAAATTTTAATAGTACATATTTTGAAGATCAATCAATAAAAACTGTGATGTGTAAATATTACAAGTACACATATTTTCGAGTTGTAAGCGAGAAAATTAATGAATGATATCACGTAGAATTTATGCACTTATTAAATGCATTTAATCAGTTATCTGTTGTTGATTTCACAGTTCACGTGCTGTTGATTTTGACTGCATAGCTGATTTTATCTTTTGATCTATTATATATCTATTATATATACTGCAGGAATCAATTGATTTATACTGACAAGTTTATTACTAATAATAAGTTTTAATTATTTAATCCCCTTTTTAATACAAATTGAAATAATTGATAATTAATTAGTTAAAAATAATTATTAATGCTATTGTTAAAATATGAAGAATAAAACTTTTATTTGTTTTAATATTACAATTATTATTATTATATCTTTCAAATTTTTATGCCTGAAAAGTTATGTGATTTTAATAAATGCATTGTCATATTTTCCACGGCAGTTAAATGCAATTTTCCATTTCGTTTGTTAAAATGATGCATAACGTCATGTTTTTTCATAAATTTCAGACATTAATGATAATAAATGATTTATTCAGACTGTTTTTATTAAAATAAAGTTTATGCTTTAATTAATGTTAGATTTTATTATTTTAATGTAATAACCTAATTTGAGATGCAAGTAAGAAGAATATATACTATATACGCGACATTTATTGTAGCGCATTAAATATTTTAACGAAATTAACGAAATTAACGAAAATAACTTGTTTTTTACAGTATATTGTTATTTGATCTCTTGATTCTTGTTGATCTCATCTTATTATGATTTGCGAGGTCAGATTTGAGCGAGGCAACGGGCATTCTATGCCTCATTACTCTTCGGAACACCATCACAGCAAATGTTACGAGACGCCAGACGCGATCGTTCTCTACGATTATTACAATTAGTGATTATTAGCGTTGATTAATTAACTCTCGCGATTAACGACTCGCAATCGTGTCAAGGCGACCACCATTTATCAATGAAGGTATTTTGCGTGATTTATCCATTCGATATAGGAATATCGGAACGATGGGGAGAATGGGAATGAGCAAATTATTGTTTCATTGCGATGATTATTTCTTTAATGATACATGATTTGAATTTATGATGATTTAAATGTAATTTGCCTATTATTTCCGGACGAAGAGCGTGGGATGAGTGGCTCAAGTAACAGAAAGTCATAATATATCAATTGTTTATTAATAATAAACAATTGCATTTTCGCTGGATTTATATGCTTTTGAAATTTATTGTGTTTGCCTATAATTAACAATAAATGAGAAATCTGTGTAATGTAATTGCAGATCTGAGTGTGTGAATTTTATGTGTGTGTAATATTAATTTTAATTACTTATAATTCAGACTATTATGACGTTTTTTTTAATTCAAATTTTTTATTTTAATTATCCAAAATCTAATAAAATCATATGTGGTAATTGCGAGGTACTATGAAATACTCTTTATATAAATTTAACGATGTTATACTTTATATCATTGTAACCATGTAGTATGACTTTTTCGTAATTTATATTATTTATTACTTAACTAGTAAATTTGGCTCAGTCGTTTAATTCTATTTGAATTTTAATTCATTGAGTCTGTGTTTCTATAATAATTTAATTCTTATCTTAATGTTCAGTTTGTTCCAATATATTAATCATTAATTAAATAGAACAAACTAAATATTAATATAAGAATTAAAATAAAGAAACAAAGACTCAATGGATTGAAATTCACACAATAAAATTAAAAAGCTGTGAGTCAAATTAGGTTTTAATGTTAGTTAATAATAGGATTAATAATTAATCCATTATTATGGATAACATTTCATCAACAAAATTAGTTTATTTTAGCGGCGTTCATCGAGAAAATATTCTTGGTGGTTGGGCGTAATTGTAGAAATGTAATTGTAGAAATGTTATTTCGCGGAATAAGAAGGGGTGCAAGGGATACAGTTGCGTAAATCAGAATTCTTGTTCACTTTCAATTGCCGTTGGGGTGGCACGTGTAAATTTTTTCACCTTCCGATTACCGCAACTATTTATCTCTCTGGACGTTGAGGAAATGCTTTGTGGAAATCCTCGCCGAGCTTTCGAGCTTCGCGACGATTACAGATTGCCTTGCGGTAATTGAATGGATAATTGAAACGATCCTTATCAAGGCCACGGCTCTTATGGGGCACGGTCACGGCAAACGCAAACTCGTTCAACTGCGGCTCCTTCCTTCCTTCCCAGGTCTCTTCCACCGTTTGCGCTTGTTTGGACGTGCTAAGAGCGTTTCCTCCAGCCCAGCAAACTAACTGGCAATTAATCGTTTAAATATTGATTAAAAGATTTCCCTCTGTCGCCGCAAAGGCATCGGCCACTCTTCATCGTTCTCCGACAATTATTGTCTTTCGCGATTGCGAAATTAAATTCGTACAACAAATAAAAACACGCTCCCTTGGACTTTGTGTCTTTTGTGTATCTTTCATGCGATTGCTTTTCCATTTCCATCTGTTTCTTTTCCATAGCGGATTATACTTACAGGAGAATTATACTTATAGGAGAAACTATATAGGATACATTGCGATTGGTAAACTAAAAATTTCGTTAAACATTGCGCAAACAATGCAACACGATATATTTCAATGTAATTGAATAACGTAAGTGTTTAAATAATATCGAGTTAAAGTGATATGCTAATTTTACGAAATTTATTTTGTTTCTTTGCGATCGTGCTGCAGCAAAATTGAT
>Ga0157364_1002134_pt1 | contig 17987 bp, 11 predicted proteins | sample AttsexASBM2_FD_111476 | JGI IMG/M metagenome (GOLD analysis project Ga0157364, IMG submission 111476) | Fungus gardens microbial communities from leaf cutter ant in Ribeirão Preto, State of São Paulo, Brazil - Atta sexdens ASBM2 | ecosystem: Host-associated > Fungi > Mycelium > Unclassified ...
GCAAAGCTGAATGAAAAGAGTTGTGTACAAGAAGGAGGAGAAGATCGAAGCGGAAGAGAAGGCAGAAGAGAGGAATATGAGAAGAAGAAGAAGAAGAAGAAGAAGAAGAAGAAGAAAGAGAGGAGGAAAAGACGAAGATGAGGAGTCTTCACCTTCACTCGAGTGGTCACATAACGTGACGTGTGAGCGATGCTTACTCTCCCACAACGACGAGCGGTAGTAGATGATGCTATAATGGTTGGGAGTCGGACATGTGAGCGCGCGGACAGGAAGTCCAGGGTCCCTATGTACTATAAGAAGCGCGGAACTTCGCATGGGGGCCTTGCAAACCTCTTCTATGTGTCACGCAACTCATTCACAAGCTTTTCCACGTTGCATTAAGTCCCATTACCTGGGCCGCGCGAGTAGCAACCAGTCAGTACTGGCGTTGCGTTGTTACACGCCCAGCACGCGGTGCGTATACATTGCTTCTGCCTTGAAAAATTAATTATCCACGAGATCTGAGAGAAGAACGATGCGTTTTGTGTTATTCTATTTTAAATGCAAGTTATGTTTTAGTATACGTAACCATCTTCTAATGCGCTTACCGGTATCGCTGCGTATCTCCGTGAAAGTCATTAACGTAATGACGCTCCTGCCGCACTTAACGGGCAACGCTACCTTGAAATTTAGCACTTATTGCAGATGTAAATCTAATCGGGAAATACTTAATGCTGTAAATTGTTTTATAAAAAAAATGGAACAATGTATGATTTCATACTTGTACCTTATAACAAGATGCTAATGATAAATGTATAATTTTCTTTACGATAATTTAATAATATTAAATAAATAACTATTATTGTGTAACAGATTTTTTATTTGAAGCAAAATTGATTAGTGAAGAGTTGCCATGCACACGTCTATTGGTGATTATATTTTTTTAGCGAGCAATATTTTTCAAGACAGAGGAAACTTGTATCGAATTACGTCTTACGTCATTAGGTCTCAGAATGAAAGGACCTCGCATCACAATTTTATGGAAAATGTCTTTCTGCGGATTTGACTAATTTTTGGATATGTTATATCTATTCTCTTCATTTTGAACAAATGTCTCAACGGGCACAACTTGATTTTATAAGATGTTTCCGCGCTACAAGCCTTGAAGTCCAGCCTGAGTCCAGATTTTATATGATTACTGGACTTTTCAAGGCTTATAGCGCGGAAATACAGCTAGGATCAAGTTGTGCCCATTGAGATATTTGTTTGTATCCAAAAATTAGCCAAATCCGCAAAAAGACATTTTCTATAAGATTGATGCGGGATCCTTTATGAAATGACAAACTATGCCTCGGAATGCTATCGCTCATCCAAAGCCCCGTGCTAATCGTGTTGTTCATCTGCTGACAGAAAATCGTTCATCGCGACGTGTTGCATAAGAAAACGCATTATCGTAGTTACGCGGCAGGCAGTTACAATTTCATTCATAAAAGGAGCGCTCCCTCTTGTTCCTTCGCGCTACTGTATTCCTCGCGCACGTTCGCTTTCTCTCGACGGGTTTATTGGAACCAGCCGGGACCGACTCTCTCTCTCTCTCTCTCTCTCTCTCTCTCTCTCTCGCCGGTTTCCTTTATTACTCCTTCATTTTAGTTTCCGTCGCGCCGAAGCATAGGGCAGAGGACTTGGCGTCGCGCGGTGCTCTCGCCGGCGATTGTTACGTCAGAAAAAAGCCGTCGCGGGCAAAAAGCGTGGATAATTTAAATTACATTTCTCATCATAACCCGCGCGAGCCGGTTAAACCAACACCGGCTTTTTGTTCCGGTGCACCGCGAGTCGGCTCGAGCGAATGGGCGCCTGCCTGCCACGCCGAGGTGACTCTGCCGGCTCTCTCTGTCCCTCCTTGTCCCCGCTCCTCTCGCATCTACCTTTCGTTTCACCCCTGTTCTTCTTCGTTTCGTACTTTTCTTCCGTGCCTTGCATCGTCTTTGCTGACCACGTTGATGATTGACTCGAACGGTTTCACTATTTTTCGAAAATTGAATTTTTTAAAATTTTGTTCGATCGAAAAATATCAGAGAACTCATTTCTTTTTTTATTTAAGAAAACCATATAATACTAAAAAATTTAGAGGATAATAAAGTCACGGTTCTTCTACAGAAGCTGCGAAAAGTGCAGCTTTACTTGCATCAGGACGGATGCTGAAAGATAGCAGAGCGTGCAACTTGAACGAATCCGACGCGGTAAACGTCGTAAATTATTGCGCGACGTGTCTGGCCTTTCGTGGGGACGCGTTCACCGCTTTTTCATCGCCCGAGTCCTCAGCGGGAATCCCTGAAAGCAGGTCCCGGTAACTCAGCGGAGTTCGTGCGGCGAACCAAAGTTAACGGCGGCCACGGCAACTCGGTCGTCGTCGCCGTCGTCGTCCTCCACGACCGGTAGCCTCCTGGGGACCTCGTTATCGGTACGATGTTGATATATGGTGTGCATTGCTTCTCCATCCACGCCCCGCGTTCACGCTCCTTCGCGCGCATCTCCTTAATCCTTACTACGCGGCGAGAGTGGTTCTTGTTATAAGTAACGCCGTTGCCGAAGCGAACTTCACCTGGATATTCAGGCCTATTGTTCGAAGACTGCCTTCTGTAGCGGAGACCGATGCTCGTTCATGCGAAACTAAATATAAGATATGTGAGTGAAACACAGAAGTAATAAGAAGGAACAATTGTTTCATTGGCAAAGTCGCTTGAAAAGGGGAAAGGCCTAGGTTCGAGTTCCGATTTCTCTAAACTTTTCCTTGATTAGAACACAATTTACTGTGAATGATAAATTCAAATGATGACAATAAACGAGATTCTTAATGAAAACGAGTTGCTCACTAAAGATAGATGACTTCTTAAAATCTAACATTTCTTGCTTTTTTTAAATAATGTAAAATCTCTCGAGTTATTTCGCGTTCTACAATTTACAAATGTCTATATAGGATGTCCAAGATTTCGCGTGATGTCTGTTGATAGCATATTCCTGAGATTATTTCAAAAAGAAAATTCTAACATTAAAATGTCGAAGCTACGGTATTTTTGACAATTATTTTGTTAATTTTTAGCGAAACTATAAATGGATTAACTGTTGTTTCTTACATGTAACGATTATTATTGTAAGTCTTATGATTAATTGTAAGTAAAACTATGATCAGACTACTGAGATTGAGAGTAGAACTTATCCAATCAAAGCAAAGTTCATTAAACTTGAGATTTTCTTTCTTCTGATTGGTTAAATTCCATTCCAATCTGAATCTTTAGTTTGACCATGAGTTTGAATAAGATATTTGTAATTTTTTTTACTATTGTATTTATTTATAAAACAACCAATTTTACAATTGGTAATTCAGAAAAAATCAGATTCCAATAGTGTTTCTCTAATTCTTTAAATATAAATATTTATTCGCAATGAGAGAGAAACTTATTCTCGTATTGCTTTCATTCTAGATCGCTAGTCGTTATATAGATACGTACAAATGCGCTTTGTATGGAATGAAAAAAAGTAAAAGCCAAAGGTAATAACAACGATGAATCATGTCTTATGAATAATGCAGAAATCGAATAAATTTATTAATTGCACGTTGCAAATGCACTGATATTCTCTTCGTGAACATATAAATTAGCTCGCAAGATTATGTTCTCATTGTTTTCTATGCCGTTTTTCGATCATATTGGATGTTAAGCGCGACGCGGCGTAGATCCTTCTCGTAGAAAGAAAAGCGTGTACTTTAAATTATTAAGTTAGATAAGAATTCCAGCGCCCCATTATGCCGTAATAGTTATAAATGTCACACGATCCTTCAATCTGTATTCATTTCTTGTTTCTAGATGAAAATATTCTGTCTATGGTGTCGGCATTTCTCAGTCGTGAAATTCATTAAGATTACGATAATTAATATTTCCATAAGACATTAGCTAGTGTATATATAAAGCATAATAACTTAGCTTGTATTATCGTAATGTATTTGCAAACAAATGAGTAATCACATTACTATTATGCCGATTAACGACAAAGTATAAATACATGTATAAAAGTTAACTCTTTAAAATGTCTGTTTAATATAAGAAATAATCTGGAAGAATAATAATTTTCTATTGCAATAACATAATAATTGTATGCTGCAGAAATTAAAGGAATAACAATCTAACAGTTGCAAGGATGAAAAAATAAAAAATGAAATTATGCATTAATTAATTATACGCAGGAAAATGGGTTTGACGTTCGTGTGGTCAAAAGAAGTGGAAACTTTGTCCACAGAAGAGGCAGAAGATTTTCCAAATTAGAAATATCGGTCGGTGTCTTTATGGTTTGTTCCTCGCAGCTATCAGGTTTCGCGTACACCTCCTCCTCGTCGAAAGACATTGTAGGGCTTATATGGCGATCCGGCATAAATCAAAGGGCTAATATACTACAGGCTCCAGTAATGCAGCCGGCGCGGTGGAGGTCTTTTTATCGGCGACGTAAGACAATACGCATTTACATACGCGCGAGAGAAGAGCGTACGTGCCGCTCGCGTTAGCGGACAGCGCGAGAGAAGGGAGTGCACAGGTCTTGTTCTCTTTCTTCTTTTCTTACTCTTTCTCTCTCTTTCAAGAGAGAGCTCGCTTCTTCCGTTCGCCGCCACCGCTGCAGCCGCGCTGCCGCTGCATCTCGCAAAAGCATATGGTATCATGGCTTATTGGAGCGAAGGCCGCAGCGCAGCGCAGCAATTACCGTGCTTTTGCCCGCCGGCTTCTGCGGATGCACCTCGGCGAGGCGAAGTCTGCCTTACACGTCCCTTTCCTCCCCCAATATAGCTCTCCGAACGCGTCGCTCTTCCCCCGATGTTGCAAACAGCGAAAGTGTGTCATAAACGCGGTTGCTCGTGGTCTACGAAAAGCAGCGGTTAAGGTTGTCGAGTATTTCTCGTACTTGCTTGGTTTTACATTAGCTGTCTGTTTGGCATATTTTATTTGATGATAACGATATTAAAAAAAATTGTTTAGCATTTAAGATGTTATTTTCAGAAGTTTGGAACACTTGCTCGAGAGATAAGGACAACACAAGAGATACATCATGTTCCGTGATTGTTCTTCTCTTTCGGCATTTCCAGTGGACGATCAATTAAGCGAACCTCGATTAACCGCGGCGCGCCGCAAGGATACGGAATCGCGGAAAGAAGGAATTGTAAGACGGTATGGGCGGAACTTGTGTTTCTCTCAAGAGGGTTAACGAACGTCCCCTCCAGCTGCATTCGTACATAATGCAGAGAATGGAGAAAGGGAGCGGTCGGATCAGGAGGAGAAAGAGGATGAGAGGTGGATTCGCGGTTTACGGGGACTGCGGGTTGACGTAGAAGAATTTAGGGACGACGGCAAGAGCAAAGGCCCAGTTCGCGAGCGGCCAGATCCCTTTGATGTCTAAAAACAATGGCATTGTCTCTTCAGTCTAGCGAAAGGCCGCGTCTCCCTCTTTTTCACATTCACCCTCTCGCTCCTCGCGCTCGATTCTGCTTTTTAAATCCTTTTCCTCTGTTCTCTCGATCTACGAGAGATTCTGAAGATCGCGATCGGTAAGGGCAATCGCCAATTTATTTTTTTATTTATAATGCATTATCGATATTCTTTGGGATCATTGGTGTATTGAATCTTCATTTTTTTAGATAAAAAAGTTTTTTACTTTAAAATAAATTGTTATATTATCAATTTTCAAAAACGTCCGCAAGTATGTGAGAAAAATATCATTCTTTGTCACTTTATATTCCAATTTGATTCCAAGTGTGAAATTATATGTTGTATAATTTGTGGAATATATTAAGAACTCTTGTATAAATCTGAAGAACATACTATCTATCGCCTTAAACCATAACTCGCGATCGATTTTCGTCTTACAAACGACTTATAAACGCGCTACCGAATTCCAAGATGCATCTGCGTTACGCAGGTGCGGCCGGAGTTGCGAATCTCTTTTTCTGGGTACAGGGATGCAGAAGGTATACGTTGTTCCGTCTCGTAGCCGAAGGGCCACGCGATCCATAAAGGCAATTGGACCAATTTACATTTTTTCATTTACATGGCCGGTACCGCGAAACGTTTCGAGACAAGATCGCGTACCGCTCTCTGGTTTCTGCCTCTGGCGGGACGAGAAGCCGAGCGTGTGTGGATCCTGACAAACGACGCGATGCGATCCTGCGGATTGGCCGCGTTGGAGGCAGGAACCTTCGAGCTCCAGTCGTTATTTCGGCGCGGCTTCCAGGAGTTGGAATACGGGGATTCGCTTTGCCCGTCCGTCTGTTCGTCCGTCGCGGTAGCCAAACCGAGGCTATTAGGCCTCGCATGAGAGTGTCCTCCTTTTGTCACGGTTGGAATTTATTCGTCTCGATTCAACGGAATCTCTCCTCGTCAAAAAAAGAGCCGACTTGTCGCGTAGTCTCAGACGAGACACCCTCCCTCGCTTCTCGTTGCCGACGATTTTAAATTTCCGATACGGTTGCCTCGTGAATTGGCTTCTGCACACTCGACGTCACTCATCGATCCCGAAAATGTATTCTCTCTCTCTCTCTCTCTTTCTCTATCGAGTGCCACTATTCTGAAAACAGATAAAATCAGGTGATTCGGGATAACGCTGGATACAATTCGCATTACATGTCTGATGTATTGTTATTTTAAACTTTCTACCAATAGAGAGTATTTCACCAATAGAAAGTATATTTTGTAAAATTGTAATTTTAGGAGGTTTATTTGTAAAATTTCAATACTTTTTTCTCATCTCTAGAAATGAGGAGAGCTGTGATCAGATTAATATTCTTTGCGTTCGGATTAATATTATACTTGTTGACACAAAACAAAATCTTACTTGAAATTTTGAATCTGTAAATTTTTATATACCACATGTGTGTATGATTTTGAGAGGAAGACGTTTTATTCACAAAATGCAATTGCAATATTTTTTATTGGCGATTTATAGATTTAACATCTGCTAAGATAAATATATTCTTGTGAGAGTTTCGAAATGGTAGTAGTACAAATTATAACACGAGTTCATGTTTCTGAATGTGAAATCATCACATCTCATGGAAGAGAGTTTGCAAAACATGCTGGATATAAAAAGAAAAACGTACCGTCTCGTCGGTGAACGAATATGCACCGCGTTCGCGATCCAATTAAGAAAGCGCGACTCGAGTGCATTGCTGTGCGGTGCCTTCGTTTCGCCTCTTAAGGAGCTGGCCACAATTAATGAACGCTCCGGACGGAAATCGAATTGAGAAATTCCGGCGGCGCGCTCCAAGGGCCCCTTTGCGGGGCTGGTGGACACTCGGAGGAGGGGAGGAAGAGGGGAGGCCCGGTGGTAGATCCACGAAGAGCACGTACATATGTACAGTAGCACGAAAACATTTATCGAGCGACACCGCCCTCTTGTCCCTCCTCACTCCCGCCTCCGTCTTTATTGATCGTCGCAATTAACGAAGTGCGTCTCATTAATTGTACCGCCGGACCTTAATTAGGAATCATCAATTCGTAAAGTCCGATGCTTTTACGTGGTAGCCCGCCGTATATGATTAACGTCGGCTGGCAGGGTTGAAACTTGGGACCGGGAGCTTGCGTGCCGTAAATATAGATTCTTGAACAGTCGCATTCGCGTGGATTGCTGGATTTATGAAACACAGAATGAATATCCGAATACTCAAATATCCAATTTCAGCTGAAACGATCCCCTTATAATTAATAATAAAACGTTGCGCTTCATTCAACTGTTTAAATACTGTTTAAACTGTTTAAATTGGAAGCTTATTTATATATTAAGCATTTATAAAAATTATAATATAATATATTATCGGAAGTCTTTGGGGGAAAATATTGAGATGAAAGAAAAATTAACTCTGGGATTTCTACATAATTAAACCTACATAGAGGTTATGATAATAATAACCGTGATTGAAGCTCGAAAGGCTCTTTCTTTTCATCGCTCCACACCGGATTTACCTGTCTTCTACCTTTCGTGACTCGGGAATCATCAAGATTGCCGAGCGCGTGCGATCGTGCACGCCGCGTGAGCCCGTGCGTGTGACTCTTCGAGAAGATTCCTCTCTGCATCTTTGCACTTTTTTATTTTCTCCGCGATTTATATCGGTCTGGAGTATTTATAGAGGCGTATTAATCGCTATCGCCTGTTTAATAAAGTTACGGCACGTTTGCTCGAGTCCGATTTATTTTGTTTTTAAAATTACAGCGCCGCCGGCAGCCACGATGCGAAGCCACTCTGCAGATATTGAAAATATTGTCGGGTATAAAACAAATAGTATTAATCAGTATTTTCAGCGAGAAACTGAGTAGATTAAGTACAGAGAGTCTTTATGGGAAGACAAAAGATATCTTTTTGTATGTGAGTAATGCGTCTGGCTACAGACTGACTCGCGCTACTGTCTTACTTATATTTATTTAAAGAATTATTATAATTAGTTTTTCTAATTTTCTTTTTTTGTTTAACAAAAAATAATATACTTATAAAAATTTATTCGATATTGAAATTTTCGAGAAAATAAAAATAGCGTTATATCGGATAAATTAGAAGAATCTTTATATTTAAATATTATTCCTTTGTAGGCATATATGTTTTTACTTACTCCGTGAGCATTCTGGGTCTTTTTTGTCTAAATTTTTTAACTGTTCTAGGCTTTCAAAAAAATCTAGAAAAAAATTTAGAATTACTTTTTAACATCTCTGCTACATTGCCAAATAGTTATTTAACTTACATATTAAAACCTTTATTTAATGAAAATTGAAATTGTACCAAGAAATTTGAGAATGAAATTTCGCGTGGGTAAAAAAATTCAATGTGATTACGAAGAATTAATATTTCTTAACATTTGAAAATTATTTAGTGTAATAATAACATGTACAGATAATAAATTATTATTGTTTGATATAATAATTTATAATTGATGCATATATAACCAATTTTTTTTAAATATTAGTTCTAAATTTAATGCAAAAAACATAAAAATAATAGCACACTTGTTTTTTTACGTGGATAGACGTTAAAAAACATCAAGCTCAAGCTCACTCCTTCTCGCGATCAAATGCAATCGAGAAAAATCGCAATGATGTAATGGGTAGTTCCATAGTAATAAGCCACAATTACGCGCGTAGAGCGCGAAAGTTTCCTTCCGATCAAAGTAGCCGATCGACTCGCGGTTATTGCTTTAGATGCGGGGTCGTGAGTCAATGGCCAAGGCGATTCAACTTTTTTATTAATTATTCCAAGCCATTAGAAAAATGCTAACTCGCTTCAAGCAACCAAGTTAATTCCGAATTAATTTTGAGTTAATTCAAAGTAATGTACTCTCAATTTTCCATTTCTCATTTTTTATGCGGATATGCAGTAACACCCTAATTACGGGTAGGCGCCGCATTCGCGGACGGCCGAAGCAGGAAAAGCAGCATCGAAGAAGTGTCTTAACGAGTGTATCTTTCGCGTATAGGCCGAAGTGGAGAGCATAATGAATCAATCTTAACGCTTGTAACGGCGCGCACATCGCACGCCGACTAAGGCGAAGCCGAAACAGTCTTGATGAGATAATGGGCACTTCGATTGTAATTGGCCACATTCACGCGCGTAGCATGAAATTTTTCAGCCTGCACGAGCTTGCTTGCCGACCGGCTCGCTACTGCTGATGGTCTCGATGCAGGAGGGTCATAGTTCAGAGGTCCAAAGCGGGGGTCTTCCGCACACACATTCATATAGTAAGCGGCTCACTTTCACGCACCGGGATGCTCGGGATAAGCAAATGCAATTATCATTGTAAAAAGAAGGCATCGCTTCAGCGAAACAGATGCGAGGATCGCGTTTCGTAAAATTACTCTAAACCACTGACGTTGTTCGTCAGTGAATTGTACATTACTTCAAATAATGAGTTATAGAATAATTCATTGAGACTTTGCGATTTATGCGAACGAGTTGTATTTCCATACAGAGTTGTATTAAACAAGATTCTTAGTAATTTTTAAATTGTTTCTGTATTTTTTATTATCTTTTTTTATATTGGAATATATCAATGCTAATCATAAGTAATGCACACAATACCAAAGTTACGTGTAATTGATGTATTTCAATGATTTTGTTTACACATAAAGCATCGGAAACGCTTGGCATCGTTGACTTTTTTATTGATTTTAAAGAATTCTATTTCGCCATTTTTCTAAAATGGCAAATACTTGTTTCTTATCTTAAGAGAACTTCTTATCTTAAGAGAAGATTGTTAATAAAGTCAAACATAACATTAGAAAGAAAGAGACTGGAAGAGATGAAGGAGCATCTATATATAATATTTCTGTCCGAACGTATTTTCTATGTATGCGTCTGCTTTTACGCCGTTCATATACATGCCTTGCATACATGTATATCTCGCATTGTGCGGTTGCCGCGCCGGCTGACATTTGAGAGAGGAAAAAGAAGAGAATATGAAGGCGAAATAGAGAAAGAAGGAAAGAGAGAAACAGAGTTATGGGTATGAGGAGGAGGAAACAACTCGCGGTAGTAGGAGAACGTAGGAGAAGGGAGAGGGAGAGAGAGAGAGAGAGAGAGAGAAGGAGAGAGAGAGGGAGAGAGAGAGAGAGAGAAAACGCGCATGGGTCAGAGCCGGGTCGGAGGGATCGAGAGGGTCAGAGGTCGCGGGTCGTACGGCACAGCCCTGACCTTCGACCTTATCTCCCTTCCAGCTTCTCTCGAGACCTCGTGCAGACCACTACCAAGAGCGTACCTAGAGCCCCGACTCTACTTCGTGACCGACTCGAGTGCGAGGCTCTCGCGACGGAGAGTCGTCGTGGTCCGAGAAAAATACAAAGGGGGAAAGAGGGAAACGAATTTTTGGACGCTACGAATACTCTTCGTGTATTATTATTGGTGTGAGAGTGCTTGTGTTACGTATATCGATATGTTTTCAATGTTTCGTCAGTGCATCTCCTACAGACGCGATACGCAAATGTGATATTGAAAAATAATGCAGCTCTTGTTGTACTTTTGTAACGAGGCGATTAAGGGAAAAAAGGGATATTGGGTAAACGATGGTTGTGTTTTTTTTAATTTCTTAAAAAATATTTATTTTTAAATAATTAATGAAAGTATACTTAAGAGACGGTATGTATGTGTAGGCTGGACTGAGAAATAGTATTTCTATTATGAAAAAATCAATTTCTCGTACAACGTCTATGTATTAATTATTAATCGAGATTCCGGTCAATTTTACATCGTGAATTGTCTATGTCATTAATGTCACGGGTCACGGATCACGGGTCGTCGCAACGATGACGCGCATTGTCAAGTAAGCGCGCGCTTTAATCCCGCGCATTGTTAACCTACTAGGAATTATCCTACTCATTATTAACAAGAGTACGCTCCTTTTGACACCTCGGCAATCGCTCGTAAATCGCCATTACTACACAATAACAGCGCGGCTTCTCTCTCCCCCCTCTCTTCCTCCTATGAAAATTATTATTGCACACATTACGGTCGTAGCCCGACGGAGACAATGACGATAAATTATTCGGAGTGCTAGCAATAAACTCGTTTTATCGTGAACGTAACCGAGTTGAGGATTAAATCAACCGCGCGTTGCCGCGGCGTCGGTAACATGCGCGTAATGCGCCGCAATGAAGACGTTTGATCGATTCGTCGTTATACGAAATGCTATTTTATTTTATTTTAAATCATTCGATTCGACTTCGATCAACCTTCCCGACATAATTCGAGACGCACATTAAAAGGGGGTCAAAGTTTTCATTCGACCTGACGGAACCTGCGCGTATGATATTCATACTATCGCATCGATTATAAATGACAGTCCCTACTGGTTATCGTATGTCTCTCCAGGTCAGTGTCACGCGTTTAGCGATCGATTTGTGTGGTCGCGTGATTAGTTCATTACTTCATAAGATGCTTTAACGGGCGTGCACGACGCACTTCCATTCGACGTTATAAACTCGTTATAAACTCTTTTCTCTTACGAGAGTCGCGTTTCGTGGTGCAGTTTTAATTACCCACGCCGAGCGACGTTCCTGCGTAATCGTAATAATAAAGCGGGACTGACGAGCAATCAAGCGCGCCTTTCCGAAGAATCATAAACAGCCGTTCTACAGCTGTTCGGCAAATCGCTTAATGATCCATAAACGAATTTGATGTAACTGAGAAAAATTAATCCAATAATGACATAATTCCGCAACACGCGTTTGTATCGTAAATATGTTTCGCAGAAGCGCGTGATTGATCTCGAGAGCTAATAACCAATAATTTGCGAGAGATTCCAGATATAAAGTTTTAGGTCAATCTTTTGGTCGATACTTGAGGGGCATCTCTCGTAAATCTCGCTAAATTCACAAAATATTTTCTCTGTATAGACAATTCGGCGATAAATTGACTTGAGCGATGACTGACAATGACATTTGCAATAGCATTTGTGGGTCTTGCGTCTAAATCGGATTTGTAAGTACTTAATGAAGAGGGTCGCTATCGCGTTAGTAGTCTCGGTTTGCATTACAATTACCGAATGAATCGTTCCCTTGATTACGCGGCGAAGAAGGTTGCGTATACATCTCATTTGCGCGTGGGTGCATACGTGCGTAGGTATCATGGGTCACGTGCCGGCATGGCTCACATATGACCTTACACCACGGTTCGTTAACGGAGATCGTTCTCTCCTTCTTCGTCCATCCCGTAAACCGGTGACCTGACGTGGGCGCGCGCTACGTGTCGCTAATTACGAGCAATCAGACGCGGTTGGTGCTAACATTATGTAAATCCGGCCTCGAAAAGACAGTAAGGTAGAAAATTAGTAGATCATGGCAATTAAAACGAATCGCACACGAGTATGATTATTGTGCTTCTGTTGTTATAAGATTTAATTGAAAACATCTTAAAATACACAAATTGTGGGGATGGGCGGAATAAAGGTTTAATTACACAAAATCTTGATATTAATAAAAATTATAATAACTTGCTACTCTTTTTTTGTTATATATAAATTGATACAATATTAAATGAATTTATGTAATGACTTTAAGAAGTTACATGTTATAAATCTTGTCTATTACGATCAATATTATGAATTGCCAGAAAAAGGGCCTAAGTAGAATTGTGTCTTTATTCCACCCATTCCCTCAATTGTATGTTAAAATTCTATAATAAAATTGCAATTGAAATTATATAAAAAATGCGATAGAATGGTTGTGCATTATGTCATCGTCTTGTGCTAAAGTGCATAGAGTTAACTTAATAAACTTGGTTGTTTGATTCTGGTAGATACAACGCGACGCTTGGAATGATTTATGGTTAGCCTCGTTAGTTTTTGTCGTTAATTTTACCGGAAATGCCATAGTAAACATAATAACTGGAAAATTGTCGCGACACGTCATTATCCGCAGGTGTACAGAGAGGTCCTTATCCAAGTACTTCATTTCCTGTTTCGCGGAACGTTTCTTAACCCTGCATTTATCCTGAGAGACTGAAAGGTCTCGTTAGGTGAAACTCACATAGAAATTACACGTTACTCACAAACTCCAATTACAGACCTCTTCAATCTCTTAATACGTAGGAAAATGTAAATTAGGTTTCAATGTGCGATTCCATCACCTCTTGAATTATCATGCCGAGCATAATTTCCTTAATTCTAGGATACTCTGGCAGATCATCGAAATTTTAAAGAATATCTTGATAACCTGTAATCACAGAAGCGAACGGTGACTTTTCGAGGGGCCTGAAATTAATAGTTTTCGGTAGCCTCACATTGGGGAAAGAAAAAATATTGCAACCTCTACTCCGCGATATGTAATTTTGAAAATTTGACAGATATTTAACATAGAAATATATTCTCTACCATATTGAATCAATTACTTGATGATTGGGATTTTATTAGTTACTTTATTATAGGAATCTATCGATTGTTTTGATAATTTTAATCATTTGGGATTTAATGTCATTGTCACGAGTGACAATATGTTCGTACAAAAAAAAAACAAGTCGGTATATCTTCTTAGTTCTGGTTTTATCGAGATAGCTCCTACCAACGCCGCCTCTTTAACTTCCACCACCTCTTCGAGATCCGCCCACAACGCGTGCTTGTTCATTCCCTTCGCTCCATCCCCGTGAACTCCCACGCCACGTGCTTGTTCCTTTCTCATCTTTGGTCTTTCATCCGTTACTCTCGATTCGTTTCTCTCACAATGAGATTTCGGTATCCGACCTTTTTTTCCGACCTTGTTCGACCGCAATCAATTTTAATCGAAAAAGATATAAATCTTAATTACATTCGAGGATTTCGAAGTTATTCGAGAAATCTTGGAAATTTGTAAACGATATTTATAACTGTTAATATTTTTTTTAATTTATTATTATAAAAGGATTTTTTTTACATTCAATGTACATTATGATTAATATTGAAAACTTAATAAATTGAAAATATAATAAAGGAATTATAATGCAAAAACAAATATTAGAAGACTGATTTTTGTTACACTCATCGTGTGGATTTCATAGATGACTGAATATCTGTAACAAAGGCTGTTGACGATTAGAATGATGTTAATTATAATAAGTAAGACAAGTGATAAATCAAATTTAAGTGACTTCAAAATCTTCATAGTATTTATTTTTGCATTATAATTTCTTTATTCATTTATTGTATTTCATAAATAGCACATTATTTTTATTATTTTTATTTTATTATTTTTATGAATAATTTTTTTATTTTAATATTGATCATTACAGAGTTTTCAATATTAATCAAAACGTGCATTGATATTTAAAAAAATCCTTTTATAATAATAAATTAAAAAAAATATTAACGGTTACAAAAATCTATAGAGAATTACAGGGATGTAAACGGGTGCGAGTTAACATGCGGAAAATTATCGAGCAGTCTTGCGCGAGCCGCGAGAATATTGTCTTTACGATCTGCGAGCTTAATATAATTGTATGCGATATAATACCATGGACATCGTTCTCCTTTCGAGCTTTTTGCCGAGTTAATGAACATCGAGATCGGGATCGGTGTCCTGTGTGCGTGACACGCGCGAGCAGGTACTAAAAACTCCTTATTAACGGGAATATACGAGAATGGCGAGAGGGCGAATGGCGAAGGGCGAATTTTACGGGAACGTCAATCATTTGTGTTCGCTCTAATTCCTTTCTTTCTCGATACTGGACCGTGCGAAGGCGCGTGAGTCATGGTATAAAAGAAAATCCCATTATATTGTAAGTGATCGTTCCCGCAACTCGATTGTTTCACGGTCGTATAAAGCTATGCGGGAGAGACGGACGCGTTTCGTTCCCTCGATATGTTTTCTTTCGCACTGGAATTCACGGATCGATTGTTCTAACTGTACTTGTTTCGTAAAATGGATTTCTCGTCTAAAAACCGTATAGTATTTTATGCATCAGTATTTCGCTATAATTAAAGTTGCAAATTATTGATGATAATTTAAATGACCGACTTTAAGTGATACATCGAATTATCTAAATTAGACGAAATTATATTATCTCAGTAAAATTTAAATAAACCATTATGTATTATGTTAGAATGTTAGTTTTTGTGTGAATAAATAAAAAAAATATTTTTACCATCTATCAATCTCTTTTATCACTTTTATGATTTAGAAATTTTAACATTTGATCAAGAAAACTTTGTTTATATTTAATGCTTTTTAAAAGAATTAGAATAATATTTCTCATATTTATTATAACTTATGTTATGTCGATATATCCTTTAGCAAATGTTACATAGAATCATATTAAATTGTTTCTTCAGATGGATGGTTGGAATTTAAACAAATTTATACTTAAAAGTTTTTAAGTAACAAGTTAAGTTGAATATATCCAAGGTTTCATAATGAGATTTGGCGATCGATTGGGTGAGTTACTTGATACATCAAGTACGATTTTGAAATAGATAACACTACAACTTTGTCAACCTGAGAGTGACTCCATATCGAATGTTCGCGAAATCTAACATAATTTTAAGGAATTTACTGATGAAAATTCCAAAGAGAATCGAAACGTTTAAGATTTTAAGACGAATAAAGATGACATCGACACGGATGAATTAACAAGATTATTCTTTTAATTTATTAATTGCGCACCTCCGTTCGCGCTGACTCTCATTAGCCCATAATATAGTTTGTATTAGTCGAAAATAATATTTGTTGTAATTGCAATGTATTCAACTGCATAACGAAAATCAGTCTTTTTCGCCAAGTTAAACATTTATAAAGGAAAGTCGTCGATACTGACATAGGTCTTCTAAAGTGACACCTTCTTATTTCTTGGAAACTTAATTTATTGTGCTTTATTAATACTATTAAAATCATGATCTGTTTAGTTAATTAAAGAAATACAAATTTATAATTCGTGTATTTGTTGCTTGTTTCTATCCAAATCAGTTAAAAACGAATTTTATGAATGCGAAAACAAAATTCTTACAATTTTCTTTTGCAAATTGCGTAATTTATAATATAATAGTAACTATATTATTGATATTACGTCATTTTAAATGCTTGTAATTTCCTAAATTAATTTTATTTATATCATTTTTTTTCTTAATTTTTTTATAATACGAGTTTAAATTTAAAATTGGGGTGTAGCGTAAACTGTCACACTTGTCCGAAAACAGATCATGAGCTAACTTAATCTTTATAATGCCAAATATTTTTATAATTAAATTGCTTCATAGTGCCAAATAGCTATATTAGAGTTGAAAAAAATCGTGTATACGTAGAAATATTCTTGAAAAACTGTCTCGTTACATATTTGCATCTTGCAGAATAGCATAAAGTAAATATGCATATAATTCAATAAAAATGTTTTGTAACAAAGTGAAAAGATTTTGGAATATCATGTATACATTCACTTGTAAATATTTTATAAGATAATATTTACAGATAATTCTTGTAAAGAAAAAGAAGAAAAAGAATAAGAATACGTAACATTACTGCTTACTGTGTCAGTTTTAGAGCCCATTTTGTCAGATGCTTATTTTTGCTTATCTTAAGAAAAAATTAATTATTACAGAATTGCAAACAGTATTATAAAAACTACTTATGCTATTTGACGGATGATAATTTTTGATTTGTACTTATGTTTTTAAAGTTTTATTTTTATCTTTTATTTAAGAAATATTGTCTAAAAATAAAGTGATATGTCAGTACGGGTGACTTTCCTGTACATTTTCCACCCTCGAATCCGATAGTTTTTCCGATAGATACACAGGATATCGGCTAGACTTATGACACGTCGTGCGAATAGTACGGTTATGGCATGCTTTATGATTCGCCGGGTAAGTGCGAGGCCGCGTTCCTTTCTAGCGGCGTGATGGCAAAACCATCGCGATAAAGGAACGCAACCGCGTTTGTAAGTCTTAAGTTTAAATTCGAAACCGCTCTGCTGCCAATGGTACCTGCGCGCGGCCCGGAGCGTTACGAAGCGTAGCTTGCTTGCCGCCGCGGCTGAACGGTTCCGTGTAGAGGTGCGAGGGAAATCTGCGGTGGCTTTTTCCTTTTCGTCGGCTTGGGCAGGCGAACGTGCCAGGCCGCACCTAGCCTAGAGATAGTTTCATCGCGGCATAAAACAGTAATCTATGGCCTCTCGTACATATGCTCTCGCCGCGTAAGAACGAGCGGAATCTCGACTGCGCGCGATCGCGTCGGCCTTTCCAGGCCGCGCGATTATGCGTTCGTCCTGTGCCACCGCGATGACGAGAAACGCGGACGATGAGAAAGAAGAAAAAAAAAATGACGAGAGAAATATAAAAAAGGCCTGTGTCAGTAATGATCGCGGTGAAATTACATTAATCAGACATGTTGCCTTTATCGCGAAATAGGTAATCATTTCGAGGATATAAAATACGTGACTTTGTGGATATATATTATTTAAAAAAGATATTTTATAAGTTCTAATAAAGTTTATTAATAAAGAATTTATTGTGACATGACATATATTATCTACAATAC
>Ga0157364_1002135_pt1 | contig 17986 bp, 8 predicted proteins | sample AttsexASBM2_FD_111476 | JGI IMG/M metagenome (GOLD analysis project Ga0157364, IMG submission 111476) | Fungus gardens microbial communities from leaf cutter ant in Ribeirão Preto, State of São Paulo, Brazil - Atta sexdens ASBM2 | ecosystem: Host-associated > Fungi > Mycelium > Unclassified ...
ATATATATATATATATATATATATATATATATATATATATACACACACACACACACACATACACAAACAGACACGATGCGCGCGCGCACACGCACGCACGCACGCACGCACGCACGTAGAGAGAGAATGTGTATGTGTGTGTTATTTCTTGTTGAAGCGTTACTTATAAACATTTTACATCAGAAACAAAAATCTTTTATGAATAAAATTAATATTTCTTGTAATTAAAAAAGTAATTAAATATTATAAGATAAATACATAAGAAAAAAGAATTAAATTAATAATTATATAATTATATGTATAAATACGTATAAATTTAAAAACTGTACAGCTAATGTCACGAATTTATCGTGTAGAAAGTTTGTTATTGATCGCAATAATGAGACAGAACTATATTTTACAGCAATTTAATTTTAATTCTATTATAATAATAAATGATTGTTGTTATTGAACAATAATTTATAGCAACAATAATTTATAATATTATAGCATTGAACATAGACCGTGCTAGAGCATTCGAAGAAATAATGTATTTATTTTTTAACAATTTAGGTTTTAACGATTGGTCTCTTATACTTTTAAAAAGAATTTACAATATACAATAAATTTTTAACATTAAACTTACACGAGCAATGAACTCTTCAAGATAATTTAGATTTCGGAAGTAAACGTTTGCACGGAAACTTTAAAACATATTATTCATTTTAGCATCTTATACTTACTCATACATTTAGAATTATATTTTTTTTATTATAATTTGAAGCTGCATCATATCTGTAATATATTTAATGTGAAATTTATTAATGTTAAAATATAGACGTAACAAATTCTTCGAATTAAGTGAAAGAAACTCAGATCGCGTTGAGAGATGTCATGTCATAATCGTTTTTGCATTTTAATAATAAAAAATTACATCACAGCTTATATATTTATAAAGCATTAATTTAAAGAATCTTTAATGTAACAATATTGTAAGTCTTCATTTTTTTGTCTATTTACATTCAGTAAGCGTGATAATATTCAATAACAAAGGGTTATGTCACTCCCTCTGAAAAAATTTGACGACAGATTTCTTTAAATCTGTTTGAAATATCGTTAAACATAATGACATAAGGAAAACACGTTTTTTTAATGCATGCTTAATTTGATTGTTTGTACAAGGATTTATTGAAAGAAAATTTATCGTGAAGGAAGTGACAATGTTGAGAAACGGAACCATTCTCTCATAACATTTTTACATGTCTCATGTCATGAATCTTTCTTGATAAAATCCAAAAAAGATTGCGCTTCCTGGCTGAGTGCTTGTCACTATGGATTGCACTATGAAAAGACAGGATGATTCCGTATCAGCATGGTGAAACGACTAATTACAATGATTGTAATTGATGTAGAAGAGAATGATAACAATAATATGATTCTCATATATATTATTAAAAGATTTAAAAAATGCGTATAGCTGGCTGATACTCAATAGCGACGACTTGACCATTGAGATGCTATTTACGAAGATATAGATTCTTTATGTAATCTGGATATTATTAATACTGTACGATGTGGAAAACATGTTAAGAATTATGCATTACAAAATGTGTTTAAAATATATTAGTAATCGCAATGCCTGAAAAAAATGTATCAAATTTGAAAAATAAAATATAAGATTTCTTTTTAAATGTTTTAATTTCTTTTCCCGAAATTCATTTTTGAAAAGAGAATAGGAGCAGACAGACTTTATATTATTATACAGAGTGTTTGGAAATAATCGCCAAATATTTCATAGGCAGGTAGAATGCACGTATTCGGTTATCTTTATTAATGTCTCGTTAATTATTGGGGAAACTTACAAAATGGTAAAAGACTTTTCGACTCAGTTTAGTCCGCTCTACCTGCCCATGAAATATTTGGCGATTATTTTCAGACATTTTGTATATTATACTTTATTATTATATATATATTATTATATATTATTATCGGCGCCGATCCCTTAGATAAAAAAGATTCGATAGCGTTAGAGTACATTCTTATGATATATGTCAATTTGGTATTCTTCGACCACGTCACAACTATTCAAAGTATAATATATATAAAAAAAATCCCCTTCATTTTAGGATGTAAAAAAAAATGTATAAGATAATTATCTAGATATAGATAAGATAAATCATACAAAAATGTATTTTAGATGAGATAAAGATGATTAATTTTACATTAATCTAGATAAAAGATAAAATTAAAAAAAAATTTTATCTAGATAATTTTTAAGTTTTATTTCTAACTAATTATTAGATAGTAAAACGATTTAAGATAAAACGCGATTTCATATTTTTATAAATCTTTATTTTTTAAGAACAAAAATTTTTAAACATTTCGTTTGATAAACGATTTCTATGTGGATTAATATTTATTTAAGGATGTAAATCAGCCAATGCGAGCCAACACAGATTAGGCGTGTGTCAAATCATATACTTCATTCTTGAGAAAAAAGTCAAATTTTAACGATAGATTTTGAGCTAACAAAATTTGAAACGAACTTTCCGAACAATTTAATATAAGCTGAGACTTATATATGCGCACACACGCGCATGTCACGTAACCTAATTCGTGAGACCATTTGAACGGGGACATGTGCCTCATTTCGTTTCGAAAAATTTTGTGTTACTTTGATTATTTGAAAAGCGTTTTTATACAAAATAAATGCGTTTTTAATAAATTTAAAAATTATAAATTAAAATGTGTTTTTTTAAAAAACGAACAAATGTAATTAACTAATAAAATTCGTCTTTTATTACATTCGTATAACGCTGTAAATTTCAGAAGTTTCGACTTACAAAGGAAAACTTCATCAGTCATAATAAAGAAAACGTATTTATGTAACCCCAATGTCATTAACGAACTAACATATGATACATAATAAAAATTCTCGCTCTAAACTAATCTTATTTAGTTATTCCTGCGTTAAGATATTACGGATTCTGTATAAATTAACGTAAGTGAAAAATAAATTCTCATCAATATTAAATTAAATATAATAATTTTTTAATCAAAAATTAACATTTAATTGTACAGCATATAGTGGGATAGTCGTTGAAGAAATCCTCAGAATGACGTTTTATAAAATTGTTGATTAAGCTGATTCTCGATAACAACCGATGAAGAACCAATTGAGGCAAATGGAGCGTGCTTTTAATTGATCCATGGAATATGCTCTAACGTGATGCGAACATTTAATCGCCATATTGATTCCAGTGACGCGAACGTATTGGAGCGTGTTGGAACATCCGCAAACAAATCTTACATATTCTGTGACTGAATGCGAATACATAAGCCGGTATTAATGTCGTAAGACGCTAATGCGGCTCTCTGATTGGTTCGTGACTTCTGAAGACCGTACTTAAGATGGTCTTGAATATAAGATCTGACTATGAATAGGCCGGTATTTTACGTTGCACAACACGCTTTAAAGTGCATTCACATGCAAGCGTTAAGCAATGGAAGCAGCAATCAATTAGTTGGATGATGAGCAGTGATATAAAAAATATTTTTTACGCCACTATAAAAATTTCGTTGACTGATTGCTGCTTTTGCTGCTTGACGCTTGCATTTAAATACACTTTTAGAATGCGATCAAGTTGCCGCTACGAATGCTTCGAAACATTTGTTTTTTTATTATTTTATTTTTGGTCAATTAGTGAAATTCTTTCTTCTGATTGATTAATCAAATGCTTCGAAGCATTCGTAGCGGCAACTCGACCGCATTTTATAGCTGCTTTTACATACAGTGTAATTGCGTAAATATAATTTGCGTCAACCAATTAAATCGTTTCAATTAGAATAACATGTAGCAGATTACGGCCAATATAAATGCTCTCTAAATTGAAATGACGGTCAAAATAGCTAATAGACTGTCGGTATTTTGGCTTAAACACTGACGAGATACTATTAAAGACCGTCGGTCCTTGGCAAATTTTCATGACTATTAATGGGGCCCAGGGAGATTCGGAGATAATTGAAGAATGACGTTACCGACAAATAAAAATTTACGATTATTAACATAAATATTTCGATAATTTATTATTAATAAAAAAAATCGAGTATTATTAAGTTTTAAACATGTACAGATGTCTAGAATATAAGATGTATCATTGTGCATGATGCGATAGCAATACTGGAAACAACCAATTAAATTTAGCCCTCTATACACTTTCTTGCGTATAATAGGCATATTGGAATAGCCAACCAAATTTTGCTCACAATTCATTCTCCTACTGCGCATCCTCGGAAATGATACACTTTTTTGTTTCTTCTTACATCACGAATATATCTAGAGCTTTAGGTCGGTATTCATAGTCGAGTTTTATTTCGAAACGTTAAGTAATGTCTTAAGACGCTAATGCAACCTTCTGATTGGTTCGTGACTTCTTAAGACTGTACTTAAGACGGTCTTGAATATGAGATCTGACTGTGAATACCGGCCTTACATTTAGCCGATGCTGAACGTCATCATTGTTGACAGATAGTTGAATTTGTTTATAGAAGCTTATAGAGGTCAAATCTCTATGAAATAAAAAGAAATAAAAATTGTGTAGAATTACATTGCTTAAAGTTTGTTGCAGTATTGCTTAATACAAATTTGGCAGTGTAAGAAAATATAAAGTGTATATATAAAGTCTATATACGGTATCTATATACAATGTTAAAATAAAAAACAAAATGATCACCAACTTCATGAAAAAAATTAGAAAAAATTGGCCATGTGGCCTTTTTAATTGGACACAATCTATTCACGTGATCAATTTGCTCTCTTCCTGTGAGCAGAGATGCCAGTTCAGGGACGGTTTACGATATTAACATCAATCGGCGAACTAGCACGACAAGTAATCATACACACGAGTCGTCTATGTGTTACACAGGCTGATGGCGTTAATCGCGATATCGTAAATCGTCCATAGATTTATAGAAAATTGCATACACTGCATTTGGAAAGATGTTATTTAGCGCTACAAACTGTTTGCGGAACTGCAGATAGCGCTAACAAACACGATCATGATGTCACTAATGGTAGTGTATTACGTCACAATTGTGCGCTATCAACGCTATTCCTTCCGAGGTAGTGTATTGATAACGTTAGCATTTACAAATTCATGAACTACCCTAGCGTAGCGTTGGCAGCGTTTAACATTCGTCAAAGTTAGATTAATGTTTGAGGGGATTCTGTTCTCGAGTGGCACCAAACTTTTCTCTCTTAAAATTTCATAGAGTAAATGTACGTACGTAATGTATGAATTTTTAATTTTATCATAATGAATGCAATCTCAATTTTAATCTCTGCTGGCTTGCCACTGGGCTGGAGTGAACGTAGGTCTTGCTTGTGTATCATTTTTAACTTTTCAAAGTTTCTGCGAAGGTCAACTTGTGTATGTGATTATAAATGTGAAAGTCAGAGATATCTTACTGGCAATTTTTAATTCTCGTACATAAAAAAGTTACTACTGTGGTATAGCGCGGCAGGATATTTTCACTGCAGATGCTTAAGATTTTTAGAAGCTAGATATGCTTCTTCTTTTGAAATCGATAACAGATGTTCAAGGGTTCTTCCTCTTATCTGATTAATTTACTTAGTGTGTTACCAAGTGTAACTATTATTTTTTTGATCTAGTTTACATTGTTCAGATTGTGTTCTGTTATTCAGTAAGAGAAAATAAAAAATTTATGTTACAAATACTTTACAAAACTTAAAAATAATTTTTAATCATAGGGAAAAGTTTGGTGATTGAAAACAGAATCCCCTACATTAACTAAACCTCGACGAATCTCTCTAGTTAAACTTACCTCTGGTTACCAACGCTAGGATCGTTCATGAAGCTTACTAATACTATCGCGTTATTGAGAACAGCGTTTGCATCCATAGCGCAAATGTCTCCCCGAACGTACCCATTATGTTATCTCTTCCATAGGACTACCTGTAGTGCCTGCTAAAATGTGTGACAATTCTCTCACTTCACTCTTCATGCGCCAAGTGCGCAAGACTGCGAGCAATGGGCGTGCACTATGGCGACAAGTGAATACGTCTTTATTCCGGGATTTTTAATAAAATGAAAATTGCAAAATTTTTATGGTACAAATTTTTAAATCAGTTAAGTCCGCTCTACTCGTCCACGAGAAGTAACATGGTTATTCTGACACTTTGACTGAATTATTTATACACATCACAAAATATTTTAAGCTTTTAAAAACTTGAAATAATTATTTTAAAAAAAAACTCCCGACTGCTGCCAAACCATAGTCTAGCAAAAAAAAGAAAAATTTTTTAAATATAGTTAAATTAAAAAAAATTTTTTTAATTAAATTAAAAACGTATATAAATTAAATTTAAATTAATGAATTGAAATTTGAATTAATGAACTAAAAAATTATATTAAAAAAGTAAAACTATTTTAAATGATAATAAAAAATAATTAAAAAAAAAATAAAAAATATAAAGTTAAATTTAAAAAAATTGTTTAAATTGAATTAAATAAATTAATAAACTAAAAAATTAATTTAAATAAAAAATTAAAAATAAATAAAATTAAAAGAAGAATAAAAATATTAATACTAATAAATAAATTAATAGAAAAGCTTCAAAAAGTATGAAATAATTAATATTCATCTAATATTATTGAAATTGATACAATATTATTAAATACTAATCAAATATATAATAATATATAATAATATATAATAATAAGAACAATATTATAAAAGATTTAAATTACGAATTAAAAACTTAATAAAGTCCTTAATTTTTTTATTACCATGAATATATACAACAATGTCTCTCTAAATAGAGCATGTAAAATTTTTTTAATAATTGTTATGAGCACATAGAAAAAAAAAGTTCAGAAAGCGCGCGCATACAATAAAAGATGTATATAATCAATATAGATTACCAAATGACTAACCGAAGAAGTCGACATTTGCGTAGTTTGAAATAAATTACCGTTGAAACAAATAATTATTCATCATATTAATAATATAATTATTTATTGTATATAATATAATTGAACATATTTATTGTATATAATATAATTGAATAATATAATTGTATATAATATAATAATATAATTGACATATTTATTAGTAAGTATTAATAAAAAAAAGTATTTGTAAGTATTAATACGTAATTACTTTTAATTAATTTAAACCTTTTAATAATATTGTTCTTATTATTATACATTGATTAGTATTTAATAATATTGTATCAATTTCAATAATATTAGATACTGAATATTAATTTCATACTCATATTAATTTTTGAAGTTTTTCTATTAATTTATTTATTAATATTTTTTTCTTCTTTTAATTTATTTATTTTTAGTTTATTAATTTATTTAATTCAATTTTTTAAATTTATTTAACTATATTTTTTAAATTTTTTCTTTTTTTGCTAGACTATAGTTTGGCAGGGAGTCTTTTTTCTAAATAATTTATTCTTCTTTTAATTTATTTATTTTTAGTTTTTTTTTAAATTTTTAATAAGTCGTATCAGTTATTTTATTGACCGAATAATATTATTACAGAGCTAAGTTCATTTCTGGAACCTAACAACTATTTGAAATTGGTATTTTTACATATTCAATCATTGAGTCATGTGGTAATGTTTGTCGTAATAATAACCAATATTTATTAATGGAGAAAAATTGAATACGTGTATAAATAATAATAAATTAAATTAGATTGCTAATGAAATAGCATATTTCAATAGAAAATCGTCTTGAACTGAATAAAATTTAATATTACCTGTGAGAACGTTGTTGTTTCAAAACCATTGCAGTTAGTTTGACAACGTCATGATCCTTGTATTGTCATATTATTTTCTATTGTGTTAAAGTCTTGTCATATTAATAAATTTATGTTTGCATGGAGTGAAGTAAAAATTTTCTTTCTTTCTATACAATCATTTGAACATTTTGATACTTTATTAAATAGAAGATATTTTGTTAATAATTTACTGCATAATGATCTAATATTCACGGCACAATCAATTAAAATATAGTTGTTTGGCAATAACGTATATATGAAATATAAATAAAATATATATAGAAATTTCATGTAAAATTTAGGCTCTCAATCTATAAGATCTTTCTAATACCATGTGTTGCAATATTGATAATTAATTGAAAAAATAAATATGAATTGTTTAATGATATAAAATTTTTAATCTCATTTTTGTCGAAATATGGTGCAATATATAACTGTAATATGTTATCAAAAGCATAAGTGTTAGTCAACGAAAATTCTTTTATTATTGATTTTAACTGATTGTGTATAATAATATCATAATACCATAATGTTATCATCATTTTTCATTATTGGAATTTTTATTAATTTATTATTAAGCGAAAATTGGTTTTCGATATTATCCGTTCATAAATATTTGCTTCTTTTTTATCATAATTCACGCCAATTTTTCACTTCTCTTGTTAATAATATACCGTTTACTATGTTGTTCTCACTGTAATCTTCACAAATTCGCTCTTGCTCATATCTTTCTTCATCTAACGGTTTAGAACATCCATCTATCGCATTTTTGCAAATATAACTTCTATGAGCTCCAGTAGCTTTATCTCTGTTACTACAAACTGGACATTAATTTGTTATACTTGATGAAGGGTTGGATTGTAACTATTTAAAAGTTAAAAAAAATTAATCACTTTTACCTTAGTTAATTTTAATTTCATTAATTTTTAACTTAATTAATTTAGTTTACTTTTAAATTTTAACTTATTGAGCTTTTTTAATTACAATTTTTTTATGTTATAATATAATGCCAATATTTGTTTTAAGGTGTTAAACATTACAGAATTAATTTAAAAAAACTCAATGATTTAGGAATTAAAAATTCTAAATAATAAGTCACATTATGGTAACTAGTTTTGATTGACTCGTTACATTTTGTTAATTCTCTCTTACATTTGAATCACACTAAGTGTGATTCAAATATTACTTTAAGTATCATAAATAATTTATTTTAGTAATATAAATATGAAATAAGCCTAAGAAGAATTATTATAAAACAGTATTACACACCCATTTTCTAAATTTTTATATTTTTTTTATAATTTATATATGAATAAAAAATTGAATTTATCTAATAATCTATATTGTAATGTTATTTATAGTAATGTTATTTTAAAACAAATTATGACATTTTGATCTCAAAAATAATTTTTTAAATTAACTTTTTTTTTTAATTTAAGTTAATTCAATCTTAATTTTTATTAAATTAATCTTTTGTTCCTTCAACTTTTAATTTAATATTATTAATTTTATAATCAATTAATTTTAATTTAGTTTTAAAAAAATATTAACTTACCCAATCTTGACTTGATGTATTAATGATTTCATCTTGATTTGACTGTATCATTACTTATTTCGAAATTTGGCTCTTCTGTTTTATCCTCTTCCGTTTCATCTTCTTTCATTTTATCTTTTTATGATAAATGCTTGGATTGTGTGAGTTTAATACATTCGCTCAAAAAATTTATATGTTTTAAAATAAATTCATCAGCTCTCACTGGAGTTTCTTCATTTTTGAGAAGAACATTTTTTATTATATTAAAATCTGCTTCTACAAAAGCACTACTTGCTGATATGCGTCCATATCCGAATTTGTCATGACACGATTACAGGGTAAGTAAATATTTAATGTCTTTCATTATTCTGTCAGCAAATTTTGGCAAATAACGTGCGTTTTCACGATCTCCTTCAAAAATATGAATATATAATATAATAGATGGATATCCTTATATATAAGGACATCATATGTCCTTTCAACAATATTAATTATTTTCAATCAACATCCATAATCAACATCCTTTTCGATTATTTTAGCTCATTCTGTCCACTTGTTTGCATCATTATCTTCATGCTTTTTATCATTCATATCTTCTTCAGTTTCCGCATTTTCGAATAAACTTTCTTTCAATGCTATAGACATTTGATTTTTATTTTCTGTTCTTAATAATAAATTAAAATGCCGTCTTGTGTTATTCTTTCGGTTTCATTGCGTGCAATTATCAAAATCGATTTTAATATAACTTTTGCCATCTCCTCATTGCGACATAAAATTAGTTATTCCAATAATGATAAATAAAATTGTTTAATATCAATCCACACATCTTTGAAAAAGGTTGCATGTTTTTTTAATAAAATGTGCTACGTCGATACGGACATAGAAGTCTGATACATAATTATCTTCATAGGCATCAGTTCTGACGATTCTCAATTGTCAAATATCAGAAAAATTACGGACTGCTGTTATTAAAAAAACTTTAGAAAAGTCGCAAACAACTTTTCGAAGGCGAGAAGGCACCTGATCCACTAGTCAACCAAAATTGTATGGAGTTTGTATTGTGACTTCTGTATTCATTTGGGCTACTGGAAAAAGTCCACCTTGATTATAATCGCAATTTATCACACAACTATAGAAAAATATATGCTTAGAATTCGAATTATCTGGCTTCCGAATTTTTTTACTATGCTTCTGGTAACGTCGATATACGTCGTATATACAAGCTGGTTTTGAAGTTGCGTACGCACAATAAACATCCAGTTGATAATTTCCCCAAATGTACATAAACAGTAATATACGGGTTTAATCCAATACTATGTATAATTCCTGTTAATTTATTGAACTTCATTATATGTAAAGCTTTTATAGGATCTTTGTGAATATATTTTTTTCTTTAATATTTCATGTTTTGCAATGCGTAATACTTCAACTGTATAAATGTGGAGGTTCTATGACATCATTATGATCCATGTTTGTATTTTTCTGCCATTTCTACTCTATATGCTGTTGTAGATTTTCCGCGCAAATTTTTCACAACTGTTTCTCGTATTAGTTTATGAAGAAATCATTTATTGCAGCGTCCATTACCTTCCGTAAACCTGCAAAATATTTTTGTGCTTATATCATTTTCATCCGAATTATCGATTTTGCATTTAATGATTGAACCACAATTTCCGTTAGTGCCAATTATCCTAATTGTCTATCATAAATCTCAACTTGTTGATTTTTAAAATTAAAACCACATGAAAGTTTAGTGGCTTCCCAAATCTTCTGGCACAATACATGTTGCCACATTCCAGATTGCAAAATGCTGTATGTCTTACGATTCTGTTACATTTATCCATTTTTCGATATTTCTTGTAAATTATCATATCTCGAAAATCACTTTTTGGTATATTTATAGTAAAAATAGTTCTGATTTACTTATCTGTTGATTTATCTTGTGACGACTTGTGACATACTCTTAGATGCTTAAATCATTTTTCAAGGTTTTTTGTTCGCTTCTTGGAATTATTCCATTCCATCAAAAAAAGAATAATTCATTAATTGATCTCGAATATACAATATCTATTACATACAACAAATATATAAAGAGCTATTGGTAACATAAGATCATTAATTTGTTTCAATAAATTTAACTATATTTCATCACACTTTGATATTATTTTCTTATTATTTAAAATAATTTCATTTTCATAATTTATTAAAAACTCGATTACTTTGCTTTTATCTATTTTAATAGGTCTCCTACAAATAGGCATAATTATTGAATAATTATTGAATAATTATTATCCACAAAATGTAATGATACAAACGGCAAATATTACGATAAATACTCTTACACTCGCAATTCAGCACTGACTGATCAAAATAAGAAAAATCTGTCAGGGAAGAGAACATACGAAAGACAGAGTAAGACATACATAAAACAAACGAAATTGCACTGTCGGGCCGTTACTTTAATCTTTTGTCCAGCAGTGAACATTTGATAGATTTTTTGCGATCTATTTTCGCGATCGATATCTACCATGTCTTATATCTGGCGCCGATACGGCAAAATCTATCAAACCGCTGTTTATCGCTGGATGGAAGATTAAAGTAATGCGGCAGTGCATACTTCGTTTGTTATACGTATCTAACTTTACGTCGTATGCTCTTTTCCCTGACAAATTTTTCGTACTCTCAGTAAGCGCTGAATTGCGAGCATAAGACCAAAAATTATATATTTTTAAAGTACATAGGGAAGAGTTGCCGACTGGTCGCTTAAATCGTACTTCGTCAATATTTTATACTATATTACTTTTATACTATATTATTAATGAGAAATGAGTAATATAGACCAAAATATAATATACTACGTCTTATTTTATAAACATTAACGGCGTTTTAAAAAATCAGGTATCTGATATCAATTTTTAATCAACTTATACAACTAATAACAACACATCCAATTACTATAAATTTCAATATATATTTTTATAAAAGTAGATGTATTGTAGATGTATATTATATATCTACTGTATATTTGCAACATAAAGATTAAATTAATATTTTTACAAAATTCATCAAGTTTCTTAAATCGTATTATCACGAGATAAGATTCATAATTAACAATAATAAAATTAATAATTGATATCAATACAAATGTTAAGTACAATAGGAAAATATATCTGAGCCAATATTTTCATGGAATTTGTCTTTTGATTATTGTCATTTAATAAAGTATTTGTTTTTCATCGATAAATTATTAAAATTAGGAATTAATTAATTATTAGGTATTAGTTAACGATTTATTATATATTATATATTAGTTAACTTTTATTCAATTTTCAATTATTTTCATTCAAAATCAATTCGCTGTTTGCATTCTAACTGGCACTTCACTCTTGTAAAAGTACGGTGGATGCTCGCTTCGGGTGATTTTCCGGTCCAAGAGGGTGAGCACAAAAATCTCGTTGTGCATATTTTGAAAGCACATAAATGGAGAAACAATTTGAACTTGAAACCAATTTGCTGTTTGTATTTAAACTGGCATTTTACTCTGGCACCGTTGTTATAATATGAATCGAAATTTATTGATATATATTGATATATATACGTATATTTCTTAAACCGTTACTATTACAATAATTTTGATTTATGATATTGAAAGCACATAAAAAGCACATAATTTTAGTGTATTAATTTTTTGACTTTGTATTTAATTTAATAAAGGAGATGCTAACTTATCATTAAATCAGCACCTCTACCTTTAATCGCAATTTTCTGCTAAACCGAACACAAAAATGTGCTTAATTTTTGAGCACAATAGAGCACATTAGAGCACATTAGAGCACAAAATTAACACATGAATAGCATTTAATTCTAATAGATGATGTTTTGATTTTTTGTGGGGAGGGGCGGTGCTAGCTTATTACAGACATTATGTTTAGCTCATATTGAGATATGTATAAGGTATGGAAAATAATGATAAATCTTTCGCATAGGTACAGAATGGATTAAACTGAAAAGAAAATCTTCTACCATTTTGCAATTTTCGTGATAGTTAACAAGATATTAATTGCAAAAAATTGTTGAAAATTGTTTATTTTCTTCGCATAGAGCTCTAAGAACTTTTTTAGAATTTTTTCAGAATTTTTTAATACCGTATTTTCTCATGTTGATAAAAATAAGAAAATATAATACTAAAAAGTTGATAAAAAATTCTGAAAAAATTCGTAAAGTTCTATGAGAAAAAAATAAACAATTTTCGTCTTGCAGTTTTTCTGTAAAATTGATGGTATCTGAATAAAAAATTATTGAAGACCAATTTTCGGCAATTTTTAGCAATTAATATCTTATTAATTGCGAAAATTGTAAAATGGACTCCGTTTAGTCTACTCTACATATCCGCTCTGTCAGAGTGGAAGAACTCTGTCAGAAAAACTATCAGACATCCTATATATTTATGTGAGAATCAGCCGCGCTTGCAAAATGCTCACATGTATGGTATTGTTTGTGTTCGACTAGTCCAATACGCGATGTCGACTCGTAGTCCTTCTACATATCTATATGTTTAGTTATATTATATAACTTTTTTAGTTTAGTTATATGTAGTTATATTATAGTTATACATCCACTTCGTACGGGAACTTCGATGATCCACATTCAGTGTGGATCATCGAAGTTTCCGTACGATTGCAAAAATTAAGCATATCGTTGGATATAACAGTGCTTTCAAAAATTTGCACATTTCTGGCCGATTTCGGCGAGCGACTCAGTAATGCAAATTTCGGACCGCTTGCAGTACAATTACTACCATGAAGGGAACATAAAAAGGTACATACACTACGATGAATCTATATCTGTGTATATTTGCGCATGCGTTGTGTGTCCGTTTATGCTCTCTTCAGGCTAATAACCGTTCTGCAAGCGGCCCGAAATTCGCATCACTGCCCCCATTACCGCTCAAGACTCGGACACTTACGTGACGCTCTGGCTCAAGATCTCTGTAGCTTCAACATGCGGAAGTTCTTACATTATTAAAAATATTTTTCGTGCAAAATAATTTTTATTTTCTTAAAAAATCAAATAGTAAATTTTCTAAAACATTTTTCATAATAATTCTTGCCCAGAAACCATTCAATAATTATTTTAAATTTACAATGAGAAATTTCTATAACAGACTTGCAAAGATTGAAGGCAGGAAATATGTGAATCTGGAAATTTCATGTTTTCCATATGAAATCTTACAAAGTCTCAAGTAACAGAAGAAAAGAAATTGCGATATAGAATTCTTCCCAGATAACATTTATATTGCATAAGATATCTAAAAGACATCTTTTAGATATTTTATGCAACATAAATGTTATCTGGTAAGGATTCTATATCGCAATTTCTTTTTTTCTTATTTGAGACTTTGTAAGATTTCATAATTTTACCTAAAAAATAAATAAAAAAGGGCTCGAAGGAATAAGCGCTGTTCAGAGTGCGTAAATTGTTCAAAGAAATCTCTCAATATAAAAGTTAAATTTATTGAAGAGACGACAGAACAAAGAAAAATCATTATATGATAAAAAATTTCGTACGTTTTGGTTAGTTTTCTAATCTTCTTTAGCGATAACAACGCAACGTTACATACTTAAATTGCCTAACGTATACAAAAAAAAAATCGGAAAATGTGAAATTCATTTATTGCAGTCTCTAAGGAAACCAAATTAAGTAATCTCTGTCGAGAATACATTTTTCATGCCAGTTATAAGATTGGAAACTTATAATTTTCGGTGTCTTTAATAATAAAATGAAATAAGAATTTTTTTTATATGGGAAAATGGATGTACAAAGAATTCATCCGTCAACGGAAACTACAAGCACATAAAGTAAACAGCTAGTCCAAAGTTTTGATAGCAATGTCCACAATTAAAAAAAGTCTTTTTAAGTCAAATTTTAAAATAATAAATAAATGATAAATAAAATGTACAGTACGAAAAGACGTGTCGATCATACATCGTCAAGCAATGAAATGAACAGAAATCGTGAAAGCTCGCCGATTAAAAAAAATTTGATAATAAAAACAAACAAACGAGTTGAAATAATTAAAGTATACTTGGTTTAGTTCTGTGTTTGTTTTCAAATTAATGCTATTATTCTGTTGCGCATTCTGAACAGCGCTTATTCCCTCGAGTCCTTTTTTTATTTATTTTTTAGCTACTTTTAAGTTAGGGAAACGTGATATTCAAATTTTATATAATTTTATCATTTTAAATTCTTGACTAATGATTAATTGTTAACATTCTCTTTAACGTATATAATACCATCTTTATATAATTGTTTAATATTCTTTTTTAAACGTAAATTTAAAACTCGATGTAAATTTATAACAATTATTATTATGGTTTCTGATAGACAAGAATTATTATGACAAAATGTTTTAGAAAATTTAGTATTTGATATAGAAAAGTAGGCTCGTATAAATGCAACGCAATAAATTAAAATATTAAGGCTTTTTTAAAAAACGAGCAAACCTAATTAACTAATAAAATTTGTCTTTTATTACATTCGTGTAACGCTATAAATTTCAAACATTTCGATTTACAAAAGTTTTCATCAGTGATAATAAAAAAAATGTATTTATGTAATCCCATAAAATGTCAACGAACTAACATATGATACATAATAAAAATTATCGCTCTAGGCTAATCTTATTTAATTATTTCTGCGTTTAGATATTACGAATCGAAATAAATATCAAGTCAGAAGTTTGAAAGTCTATATAATTGTAAAATTGTATTTAACTAGTTTAATTTTATATAAAATATGATTCCGAATGAGGATTTCTTCAATGACTATCCTATTATATTCTATACAATTAAATATTAATTTCTGATTAAAAATTATATTATATTAATTCAACATTGATATTGAGAATTTATTTTTCACTTACGTTAATTTATATAGAATAGTCAATTTCAAATTGTGTCTTCGTGTATAATAAAACTGTTGAGTGTCAGACGATTTGGAATGGACTGATATTGTAGGTCATAAAGTATATATCGATGTGTCATGAAATAAACAAGTATGTTCTAAAATGTTAAAAAATATGCTCACGTATGTCGTCAAGTATGTTAAAATAAGATTTATCCAATAACTCAGTATCTATATCACTTTTTTGTCCCTTTATGTAAATCATTTTTAAAATGTTTCTTTTCCGGAAATTTGTCTCATAATCTAAAATTTCAATATTTTCCCAGTCAAAACTATGATTGGAGTTAATAATGTGTTTTGTGACCATTGAGTGTAGATTTTGGAAGAGGAATTTGGATTCCTCTAATCTTACATTGTTTCGATGCTCTTTAATTCTAGTTCGAAGCTGTTTCTTCGTTTATCCGACATAAGAGACAATTATATTACAGTTAATTTTATAGATTATTAATTACATTATTTACATTATTTACATTAATTACATTATTATTATCTAGATGCTGGTTTTTATCTTTGTGTGTCTTTATAAATGTTGCGACCTTTTACTCAGTCTTATATGAGTGGAAGTAAGTGCTGAGGTATTTGTGACTTTGTATGCTTTATTGCACGCTCGCTGGCAACGGTACAACGATGATTGTAATGGCGGAAGAGCCTCTCTCGAGGAAGCCATAAGCGCTGGTAGTTTTTTACAGAGGGAGCCATAGGCGCCAATAGTGAATGCACCGGCGTTAGTGTAGTCGCAGAGCCTGCATATAAGGATCAAGGATTGAATAATAAATTTATCTAATTTGTTGAGACATCGATACCCTATCATTTTTTATTTATCTATTACATTGGTAATCTTATTCGTCGATCTAATATAAAAAAATATAATCAATGTTCTTTATTGTCTCATCTTCGTTTTCGATATTTGAATTATTAGTCTTAATTGTCAAATTAGATCTGTTGACTGCTAAGTTTCTAATCCTTTTATTGATATGATCGAAAATCATTTTCAGACGATAATTTGTTCAAAATAAAATTTCAATAACAAGTTCTAGGTTCTTTTTGTAAAAAGATGGATTGGATAACAATAATGCCCTATCTACTAATCCGAATATAGTTCCAACTTTATGACAAGTAGGATGGTTAGAGAAAAAAGACAAATATCTACCTAAAAATTTTTTTGTGATACCAGTCTATAATAATTTTATTATCTTTGTTGATAATAGATATATCAAGAAAATTCAAACAATGGTTCTCCTCAATTCTATTCAATTGCAAATTTTATTAGGTGTACAACTTTGCTTCCGCCGTTTTTTTTCCGAAATTCGAGGCTTTATTGTAAAAAACTGGTTATACATTTTCAAAGTATTGCCCATTGCTGGCCACTACTTTCTCTCATCTTTTGGGTAGCGTACGAATCCCGCGTCGAAAAAACTGATCATCTTTTGAGGCTATCCATGAATCGATTCAATTTTTTACTTCTTCATAAGATCGTTCATAAGTGCTGGTCAGCCAGGCCATGTGCCATTGATCGAAACAAGTGATAGTCAGAGGGAGCAATGTCTGGAGAATACGGCGGGTGAGGTAGGTCTTCCCATTTCAACGTTTCCAAGTATGTCTTGACCACTTTCGCAACATGGGGTCGAGCATTGTCATGCTGCAAAATCACTTTATCGTGTTTCTCGTTGTATTGCGGCCGTTTGTCTTTCAATG
>Ga0157364_1002136_pt1 | contig 17985 bp, 8 predicted proteins | sample AttsexASBM2_FD_111476 | JGI IMG/M metagenome (GOLD analysis project Ga0157364, IMG submission 111476) | Fungus gardens microbial communities from leaf cutter ant in Ribeirão Preto, State of São Paulo, Brazil - Atta sexdens ASBM2 | ecosystem: Host-associated > Fungi > Mycelium > Unclassified ...
TGCACACATAAGTATTTTTGATACACTCATTTATTTTGTATAAAAATCCTATTAAATTTATTTAAATATTTACAAACCTCTGCTAAATGTTAGATAATTTTCAATACAAGCTTTTCCGTTCAAAATGAAATATCATTGAAGATATTAACAGACCAAGGCCGAATTCACCCGCGCTTTTCATTTCATTAATTAGCAGCTTATCGAATCGATATCGGGAGCGCAGCGCGAAAAGGCTGTACACAGTACTCTCTCGACGATTTTTTCTTTTTTTTTTTTTCATTCATCGTTGCTGAGAGCGCATCTATCGATGGATTGCCATGGGACGAAGTCAATGAGAATCACGATCCGGATAGACAAACGCGCGACGCGCCCGTCTGTTTATTCCTTCCTTCCTTTTTTTTTCCTTCTTTTTTTATTTCTTCCATGAAGTTCATGGTAGAACGAGCAGTAAACAAATGACCGAGTACGACTCTTGGGCAAAATTGGCAAGCGAATACTTCGCAACGCATGCAGATTTCGCGAACCATTTGTCAATCCAGCCACTGGGCCTACCGCGGTCCTGACCGGAGGGGACACTTTAATCGACAATCATTTACTATCCGACCGTCCAGTGGTGCCTCCGAGTACCGCATTGCTCATTCTCCTCTTTGTCCTTCGTCCTCCGATGCTTCCGCTCCGGAATATATCCCTCTGACAGTTTCTCTTTCTCTCCCCACACGCGTTTTCCTCTAACCCACACTTTCAACAGTAAAGGGTGCCGCGATTAAAACACCATCTGTTGATTTTCCACCGTTGTCACCCTCTCATCCCAACAGATTCAAATTTAATGCACGCTCGTCAGTCTATACGAGACACGTCTTTTTTACAAGCATAATACGTCGCGCAATCATTTGCCGAGAGGAAAAAACGGATTTGTGAAAAGATTAATCCGTAATCGATGAAAGTAAGAACGGACAAAGTTCAAAACTAAAAATCATCTTGCTTTAATTCTTCAATTATTCCAGATATAAAGTGACATAATTATAAGGATATATATAAAATTTATTAAGATTCACAATAATAATTTCTTTCAGTTTGAAATATTTTTGAAAATTAGATATCAATAAACGTTAAAGTAACCGTCATGTTTTTCATACAAAAATCATTGAACCATTTTTTATGTATAACGCTGCAATCTACATGTAATTTTTCTGAATCTTTAAGAATTTCAAGAGAAATCTCTCTCTTTCTTGAAATTGATGGACGCCAAGCAATCGTGCGCTGATTCTTTAGTAACTTTTTCCTACTTCTTCACGATTCATGATAGATACTCACTGAATTTACGAAAGCACTTTCCGAGCGACTTATCGATAGTGATGTGAAAAGATACGTTCCGTCCGTGAGTTCGCGTTCCGACATGTATTTTCGCGAAGGACGGTGTACCAAGCAGATGGAGTTAATTCGCGTGCGAGAGAGTAGAGCTCGTCGGAGACGAGCGTTTCGATTTGCGATCAGTTCGTTACTTCGGAATGGACGGATGCAGAACTGCACTCGCGCGCAACGGAAAAGCATCGGAGACGAGCCATCCGCGTAATTTTGTTTGCTCGTGCCGCTCTCATCGGCCCTTTGTTCGCTCCTGCGTCGCGCGTCTCGTTTCATTACATCGATATCGATCGATGACGCGATTGCGAGACGAAATGCACGCCCACGTGGAGCAGGATCTATTAACGCTCGCCCGTGTTACGAGGATGCGAAGAAAAACCAGAGAGATTTAATTCGATACTGGATGTGCCGGCGAACGCGTAACACCGGCTAAAAATTGTGTCGCGCCGCGCAGAGAATAGTTCGTTACACCCAACGAATGGCCGCCACATCGTGTTGAGAAGGCCTGCGTGATGCGACTTTTTGTTTGCTCGACCCGATCTATCATCTGCTTTATACGGCTCTATCGACCGATGGAAAAGAGAAGAACGAATTGGGACACGGCGAATATGTTTGTATCACGTATCGCGTAGGCTGCGAACCATTTAACCCTCGAACATGTGGGTGGAAACAATATTGTGTAGTCTCATGAAGACAGCACTCTGATATTACGAATCGATTTTGCATTTATGATCCTGTATCATAAATTCTGTGAAGTTCAAGTAAAAAAACGCAAATCCATTTCCAATAAGACTAAAATTTTGATATGGAAAGAACAATTTTGTTAAATTACGTAGGAAATTCAAGCATGATGGAGAATGTAAAAAGTTTTAACATTCTAGCAATCACGAGCTTCCTACATAATTACTTTGATGGTCTAACAAAATTATTTTCAAATCTGCACCAAATTAAATGTTTAGATATTTTAACAAGACAATCCTTTCCGTGAAAAACTAAGATTCTGAAATTTCTGAAATTTCTTTTCGAGAAATTAAAAAAAAGTACACTTAAAATATTTCTTTGGACATTTAAAAAATCCTAAATATTATAGAATATCTACTTGTATTATTCTTACTGAGGAGGATTCCAAAGAGAGTCGAAACATTCAAAATAAAGAAGACATCAATCCAATATCTGAGTATTGATTGTTCACTAAATAATTGCGCCGTTTATCGTTGCTGACTCTCATTAGTCTATTATATTTATTTTTTTGTATTGTTTAAAATTCGAAAGTCCTAATATAATTATTGTTATTGTTTATAGAATATCAGTTCATTCTTTTCACAATTTTGCAAGAAACATGAATGTAAATATGAAATACTTAAAACTCCCTCTTATGCTTTGTAATTTAATTTGTTTTATATTTTTCCGATTCACGAATATCAACGAACTTACGAATCGTGATAAATTTATGTCGGACAAGAGTAAACTTAAAAAAAAATTCCGTGATAAGCTCATGGTACAGTAGAACTCGGAAAAAATTTTGGACGTACCGACGTAATCGGTTCGTCCACTCGCCATCTGTATAGTCCGTTTGTTCCGATTTGCAATTGATACCAGTGTCGACCAACGCGCGTAAATGTAGAAAGACCAGCCGTGTTCAGCAATACCTGTATGCCCAGCCAGGCATCTCTTTCCCACGCAGACGAATCGCTGAGCAAAAGCGTGGACGGCGGAGAGCGAGTTAATTTGTTCACGGTAATAGTACATATTCGGTGCGTACCAGGCAAATGAACTCCATACCGCGACGCTACGTAGAAAGATAAATGTGTCGACGGGGAGAAGCTTGTCATTCGATAACAAATGTCAGTTGCGGAGCCGCGCCCGTGCACCACGCCGTCGCCCGTTGCGTATTTATCGCAACGAATGGTTGCAGGTGCGCATCATTTTTTTCCAAACGTAGTCTACCACGTCTATTTTTCGAAAATGTAGTAGAATTGAGAGCAACACATTACCACGCGTTATATTTTTGCATTACTCTTCCAGGATTTAAATGAGAGAATCACAAATGAGATATGATAATTTGAGGTATTTTTTTAAATATCAACAAAAAAAGAGAAAAAGGGAAACATAAAAGAAAAGGAGAGAAAGAGAGAGAGAGAATTATTTCGCATTTTCAAATTTTACGGAATATTTAAACGAGCGATTGTTATTAGCGAGGAAAGAAAACAACGGCAGGTAATTTTAAGCGAATAATTAGATAACGCGATCGCATCGAGAGGAGTCGATACGTGCGGCATATTCTGTTCCGTTGAAGTTTTTCACGCCGTCAATCAGCCTCTGGGAGAAACTCATCGCAGAGAAGCCGCACGGATAATAACGTCTTCCCGGGAGACCAACCAGTAATAACTGAGTGGCGGCTGGAGATTGGGGGTTGGCGATGGTCGAGGAGTCGAATTAGAGAGAGGATAGGAGGTGGCGGCTGCTGCGCGCGCGAAGAAGCTACCAAGTGGAAAGCGAGTCTTCCGAAAGGGCCCATCCCATCTCCTTACCCCTTTCTCGTAGCCGCAAAAGAGGAAGGAAGGAGGAGAGTGAGGAATAACATTCATTATTCTCCGGAGCTTTTGGTAATTCGTGATCGGAGCTGCGCAGATCCCGCTCTTAGACCTCCATCCTAAATTACCGAACGCCGTTACATACTGGAGAGTCTTACGTTTTTTCTCTAATGTAATTTTAACGACTTAAATTTCGAGTGGCTGCGAGAGAAATAGGTTTGCCGTGACCTGGGAGAAGAAGCCGACGAAGGTTACGAGACGCCGAAAGAGCTAGAAGCGAACAAAGAGAAAGAGCTTTATCCAAAACTTGGACGCCATTATCAAAGGGCATGGTGTTGGAAGAACGAAGAAGTCTCGTTGCTCGCGGCACAGACAACCACATATTGCTTCTAAAAACTATCACCCCACTGGCACGTTTTTAATAACGCCCTTACGTGACTTTACTTCTCGGCACTCTTTCGACTTTCCCTTCGAGATATATCGTCCAACCAATTCCATTCTACGATTTACATATTTTCGCGTGCGTTCGAACATAAACGTGTTTATAAGCATTATTATTGTATATTCAAAATATTATAAAAAAATCATTATAAAAAATCAAATAATAATCATGTGTAATAACACTTTTTAACTCTTATGATGTCAAAAGATATAAAAGACTTATTTATTTAAAATTACTATTCCCGTTAGTACTGCTCGAGTACCAATGTATGTAACTTACAAACAAAATTTCAATAATTTTAATAAACTTTAAATATAGAAGACACATCATGACACTTGAAAAAAACTTGATATTTATTAATTCTAGCAAAATTCCATGTTCTACAATTTTTTAAACAGAATTTCGGCTGCTACTTTTCAATTTTGGTTTTTTAATATAAAAAATGCAGAACTCTTTTTTATTTTTATGAGGAATTGTAGAATTACGAAAAGTATTACTGGAATTGTTATTATTTTTTGTTTATATTAATAGAATATCTAACTTCAGAGATCTACATAAATTTGGATTATAAAGTTAACATTCTATTAATATAATAAAAATAAGTAGAATAACTTTTCATAATTCTACAGTTTTTTATCAAAATAAAAACAGTTCCGCATTTTATTGTATACTAAAAAATTATAACAATAACTAATACTAAAATTATAACAATACTAAAAAATTAAAAGTGAAAATTGCGTGCTAATTCTGCGAATCTAACACGACATTTCCTCTCTAAAGTACAAAAAAAAATATTTCCACTTTTTGTTACATATTATCAAGCATATTATTAGGAAAAAAACTATTTTTCGAAATAGTACAGAGTACGCATGATAAAGTTCTGCTATTTTGAAATAATAAGAAATATAAAAATGAACATATATAGATACACATTTCTCAATATTTTTATTGTAAAAAACAAACTACTAAAAGATTTCTTACAAAAAAGTTATCAAACTTCCACATAAACATCTTTAATGGCACAAAGGATATCGAGCAGGTATTTCACTTTACACCAAATGTGCTGAAATATATCATTATGATGCCAATGGCGGTTATAATTCGGTTGCAGAAAACACGTTTAGTATGCAATAAATTATGTCTTTGATATACTTTCAGAAGTAGAAATTTAAGAGAGTAATATTAGAAAAACGGCCAAAGAATGGAACCTCCTCGTTTAATCGAATGATCTGGAAAAGCCACTAAAGATGCTCATGTAAAAGCTTTTTAATTTTTTATAAGGAACTTTTCCTGTTGATCTTTAAATAAAAATAAGCAGAAATATATATGAATGTTTGTTTTATTTCTTATCATTTCAAAATACTGGAGATTTACCATGTATCTTGTCAAATCTTATCGATATATTAATCTTAAACACATTCATAAAATTGTAGCTTAAGATTTGAAACATCGATAGTTCAAAATGTAACTCAAACATAAAATGCATGAACGTATTTCAGATATTTTACTTACATTTGTAAGACAAAGAAAAAAATCTCTGAGGCAATTAATAGAAAAAAATGTAGTCATCTTGTTTTTTAATAATATTGAATCTCATCATTTCTTTTGGTAGAAACTCAAACCCTTGCAATATTATGCAATATCTATGTACACATTGTTCACTTTTATTTTTAAAACATTTATAGGATAACGAGAGATGTTTAAACAAATGCTCTCACATATTTGCTGTATCTATACAAACACGTTCGGTAATATTGCGGTCGCGTTTTAACCTCATATTTTCGTTCGTCCGAAACGGTATCTAACCCCAAATGGTGTAGAATCGCGAGCATAAAAATTCAACGACGGCGTAATGGCCGGAGCATCTAAATCCGTGCCGGAAAATATGGCGGTTACGATTAGATTACCGTAACTTAGGCTGTTATCGCATGGGTTATCGTGAAAATTCGGCGGCGCCCGGCGCGAAACAGCCCCTAATTCGCGAACGAATATACGCGTCCCGCATAAAACCGCGGTTCCGTAATAACATGCGAGCCAAAAGTGTATATCGGCTAAACGGGGTTTATATACGATGCACAAAGCTTATCCAAGCTCGAGCCCTCCTATGTAACCCATCACCTCCCGCCGCGCGCTCCGCATTTTTAATTAAAAATCTGAAAAAGCCTGCGCGACAAAACGACGCGGTGGGAAAATAAGCGGATATCAAAAAAGAATCCGCATTTTCTTTTTGATGTCAAGCATACAGTATCATATTGCGAACCACTGTGGGTCGTTGCGCCGTAATATTATACCGTTTGTCGAATTATCTAGATAAAATGCTCATTGCGAAGAAAAAAATAGGAAAGTCTTTAATTCGCAGTATTTACAGCACACAGACTTACAAATACATTTTAATAACATTTTCGATCTAAGTAATCCAGTTTTATCTTTATATTTATTTTGATGACAGAACGACCTCTCAAATTCTAGTAATATACATACCGATGCGCTAAATTTTTGATCGTTAAAAATTAACAGATACAATATTCAGTTGCGTGTATATACTATAATATATTATAATAGCATCACACTATATAATAATATTAATTATAAAATATTTAATTTAGTAATGTGTGTAAAATTATTAATTTCTTTCTGTCCATATGAAATTTTACAAAAGTTAAACACAAAGTAAATGATTATAAACTGCAATCTCTTACTAATATAATTAATTAATTAATATGATCAATTTGATATAACTTTTTTATAATAAATTCTTTTCAGAATTTTTTCAATAGACCTCGATTTCACAACACTATAGATAACAATGTAAACACCATCGAATCAAGTCTTCAGGTTTCTTAATGCGCGAAAAATTCACACGAAATATCTTTTTAATAGTTCAGCTCTCGTATATTCAGGCCACAGTGGCTCGCCGTGACACCCAGCTCTTCCCTCCTCGTTGTCTTCCTCTCCCGTACTTGTCCTCCGCGTTTTTCTTTCCTTACGACTCCTATCTCCTCGAAACTCGTAAAAGACCCATTCGTTTGACTTACGTCGTAGCTCGTTTGTTATTACAGCGCTCGTTACAGAGTCAATTCTGGCACTCGTATTCGCGTGTACACCCTTTATGACCATGTCGTTGAAATACACGGCGAAGGACAGAAGGGATCAGAGAAAGGCTGACAGAATCTGAGACACAGAAGAGAATCATAGTCTTGTTGTCGTTAAGACTTCCTTTCGAAGGCACATTCGAGCGAAGATATATATTTGTTGTATATCGCTATGGACGCTTGCGTAACGTTCCATTCGCATCTACGCGGAAAATTAGTCTTGCCTTGACGGACCTCGGTTTTATGACCTCCTCGGTAGATTTTTATGCTGTGAACGACATAGCCGTTACTTTAAGAGATAACGAAGAAACGCGTAACACGGATTATTACTTTGTGTCATAATGCGACAGATAGCAAGGTAAGTTAATGTGATTAATACGATACAAAACTTGTATAAAACTGGTATATTACACAACATCAAAAATCAATGTCATTAATATGAATATTATCCGGGCGTTGTACGCAATTGTTGAGACTTTAGAAACCCTCGATTTACCCGCGTTAAGCACTGAAAATATCACTGTGCGGATGGAACGGGATTAAAAAAAAAACGGTCGAACGAGCACACAGGATTTAAAAGGCTTTCGCATGGCTGGAGAAAAAAACAGGGTTTAAAATGGATTCCCTCTGAGACGGAGAGTGAAATCATCTGAGCGCGTCCCCGCGAAAAGAGCGTTCGCCGACAGTTCTATGAGCGAAGCAGAGATATTTCCCGTATGACATAATATCCATTATGGTCCATACAATGGAGTGAACGCGGCGCTTAATATACCGGGAATGCGTATTACAATTACCATTGTACGATAGAAAGTAATTAGTTCATTGTACCAATAAATCGTTCGCCTCACCGTCGACATATGTCCTATATAGTAATAATTAATGAGCACGACAATGAGCTGATCCTCCTCTACATGTATCATTGGAATTTATATTATTTCATTGAGAACATTAAATTATCAGCATATATAAACAGAAATCGAAAATAATATCCGTAAATCAATGAGATATATTTAATCCGCTTATTACAAGATGTGTCTTTATTAGCAGAGTACAATGATAATAATACAGACTTGTAATCTAATGTCTTTCTTTTTCCTGTGTTTGTATTTTTAAAATTCAACTAGCATAAACTATAAGTCAGTGCCAAATAATTTTACAAATAATAAATTTTTTTATAATTTAATGACTAATATAACAAATTTGATAAGATACAAAATCTAAGTTTACAAGTCAATTAGCTATTTAACAAAACCTAACTTCAACAAAGAATCATTTTGCAAGCCCTGTTCGAAAAATTGCTGCTCGAGGCAAGACTTAATGGACCTTACTAACGACTGATTTTTCATCTTAATTTGCGGCGACAAAGTCGGAAAACAAACGACATACAAATGTTTCTGAAACTCTGAAAGATTCGCCAGTGAAAGAAAGAAAAGAAGCGAAAGAAAGGGTAAAATGGAAAGAGAAGAAGAAAGAAGGTAAAATTGAGGGAAGAAAGAAAAAGTCGAGGAGGACGACACATTGACAAGACTCGAGGAGATAGTTTTCCTTTGTCGTTCGACTCTCGCCACACTCTTCAGAGGACCCTCGCGGCCGGAAATAAATTACCACTCGAAATCTCCGAAAGCCTTTTACGCGGGATCGAGTAGTCGCGAGGAACAATTTTATTGTATTTCTAAGATGGTACCAAGGCAGAGACCGGGTGGTACCGGATGGACCGGAAGGGAATAGAGCGTGGAACGCCACCAGAGAATTCGAGTGCGCTGACGATATAAGCTTATGTCGGAGGGGACGAACGGAAGAAAGGCGGTGCTAATACGATCGTTGCGGTCGCGTCCGATGACGCGTGCTAAAGAAAACAAGCGGAAAATAGCGGAGAAGAGCAGAAGAGCGGAGTAAAGCAAAAGAGCAGACAGCCAGAGCCATCGTTAACTCCTAAAGGGCCAGTGACCTTTCAAGACGATGGTGTTCCTTTCAAAATTGGATAAAAATTTCTTGATTCAGTTTGTGCTTTCTACTATCTTCTCTTATTGTTTTTCCTTTGTCCAAATAAAATTTTCAAAATTTCATCAAGACATTGGAGAGATTAAAGAATTATTACTTATATTAATTGTAAATTACTTTTCTTAATAACCTTATATGTTAGTTGTGTTAATAGTGTATGTTAGCATATAAAAAAACTGTTAAAAAATCCTATTTGTCAATACAATTGCTATGAAAAAGAATATTTATCGTTTAATTTTATCTTTACTTTATTTGTACTAAAATGTATATTATTCAAATGATAAATATTCAATTGACAAAAAGATTAATAATAATAATAATTTGAACTAGATAGTCTAGTAGTACTTCTAAGAAAAGATTACATTTTTCTATACAAAACGAAATTTCTAATAAGGAGAGAGAGAGAGAGTGTGTGTGTGTGTGTGTGTGTGCGCGCGCGCGCGCGTGTAGAGAGAGAGAGAGAGAGAGAGAGAGAGAGAGACTCAAATGATAAAAATTATTTTAAAATCATAGGCTAAAAGTCACAACTAGATGACGAGTGTTGGAAATCAATCTAATATTTAATGATTAAATTAGAAGTACATAAAGACATATAAAAACATGACGTTTCAACTTCTATCGGGTCATCCTCAGTATACAATTTTATAAAAACTTAATTTTATAAAAACTAAACAAACTTGCGATTTAATTCTCGACATAAATATAACAATTCTATCACATATTCCTATTCAAAATTTTTATAATGTTAAGGTGCGATTTTACTATTCCTTCTCAAATATTTTATGTCGATATCCCTGATGTTGTTCTTCCTTCTCCATCCTTCGATTGTTGCAGTAACGCAAATTCATCCAATTGCAATTTCAAAATTAAAATTTCGAAATTTAATAACGAAATTTCTAACTTCATATCATTCTCTTAAATTTCCGTCTTCAAGGATTTATTTTTTGCGGAAAAGTTAAAATCTGTAAAGTATACAGTTCATATAAAACGATTTGGAGATATGAATTCTCGTAAGTCCTCCCCTCTGGACACGATGCGCACTGTAAACGCAACTCGTCGACGAACTTAATACGATTGCGGCAAACCGGGGTGCGGTCGGTGATAAACCGATAGAAAGAAAGAACGAATGAAGGAAAGCTAGCGGAAGCGAAATGAAGGCAAGGAGAGAAAGTCAGAAAAAAAGGAAGAAGTAAAATTGTACGTTGTGCGGCTCAGAAAAGGGAGATCCAGCCGCGTTTCCATTACTTCATTTCCGAGGCTGAAAGCCACAGGACAATGGGACGCCCTCGAAAGGTTGACACGACCGAGAGCCACGGGATATCCCGATCGTTCCGAATACCGACGGTAAAAAGGAGACGAGTCGATCGATAGACGGATGTGGCGCTCCTGCGAAAATTACTCGACCCGCCGGTAATACCAATCGATCGATTACATTTCATTAATCCGCTCGGCCTTAAATTATTTCCGACGCTTGAATAAAACTGTGAAGATGAAATCCGTTTAAACTATTAACCAGTGAATGGAAACTTGAAAAATATAGATAGCACTCGAAACGTGATTAAATATCTACGGTTTGCTATTTCCAATTTTCTTTTATTAATAGTATTATTTTAGAAAGTTAAATAAAAAATTAAAATATTGAAAACTTTAGCAAATGTTAATAGTCAACTTCATTATGTATGGACAAACTTATTACTATATTTTCCAATTCTCATGCTGAAATTTTACGGTTTTTTATTCTTCCTATGAGTATTTACAAATCATGTATAATTACTTCAAATTATTTCAAACTTAATTAATGTAAATTCGTTATTTACCTCTCTCTATAATAATCTATCAAATCGCTTTAAAAGCTGCAGACTATTTCATCGAAATTTAAAATTCTCAACTCGATACGGTTTATTCACAATCGTGCTCATCAATGCGACACAAATAGAAATGCATTAAAATACAACATACATAATACAACTCACATAATAAAATATATTGCTACACGTGTTTCCTCCACGTCTAAGTATAATAGACAATGTATTGAAAAATCGTTTACCACTCTCGTTTGCCACGAATGTTTTTCCGCGCGACATGCGTCATTATGGTGTTTATTATGCATTTATTTCACAGCACGAGCTCGCTTATGCTCCAGAATTACCATGTCATGACGCGGCAATTGCATGCGATGGTATCTTCGCATTCGATTGTTACTAACTCGCAAAATGTTTACCACGTAGAAATGCAAGCTAAAATTGACCGGTATAATGAGTACGTTTAATAACGAATAAACCTTCATTGCGTTCTAATTAGCAATGCGGAGATACAGCTGTTGTTATGCTAGATTGATCAGTTTAGTAGATCAATTAATAGTATCGATAACACAACAATCGACAAGTACGAATTACGAAACAAAAAACATTTAATGTTCTGTCCATGAACAGTTTTCCTATTTACGCTGTATTGGTAAAATAAGAAAAAATTCGTAATTTAAAAAAGTCTTTTTTTTTTCTTTTATAAAAAATACAATACTTTCCATTCAAAAAATTGCAATTCCTATCGCAATATAGGTTCAATATTTTATTTTGGAATCTTATTAAAAAAAAATTATATTCTTATATTTTTTCTAACATTGTCATCTATATCGTTGCCAATTCAAACATAGTTTAAAAATAAAACATGATATAACGGAAATGGTTTTACCAAACTAAATGATCGGCAATAAAAATGCATCGGAATGTCATCGCTAATATTAGCTGTCGTCGGATGCAATTTTTATTACTTACGACATTGGGGAAAATCGAGTTCCGCGATCCTTAAGAGATTCAGCGATGCCCTGGTGTAAAAGGACGAAGCCATCCTTACACCGGGCACAGTATATCATTCCGGAAGTGAAAAATGTTCCGCTTCTATCCAATTCTCCCTACTTCGCAGCTCGCGATAAGAGTATTACCCGATGATATATCGTGGCGCGTGTTTACGAGGATATTAAAATTGTTTAATAAAGACGAATAACGTATGGATGACAATTAATTGTGCATCAACAAATAATGATAATCCGAGAATTTGAACGTGTAATTTTATTTATTTAGCAAACATATTGCCGCGCATTTTGCATTATGCACTAAAAAGCAATATTGGAATATATTAGAGTGGAATTTCGCCCTGATATTTGAATCTTTTAGTAAAAACGACATAAATTATTCTGAATACATCATAAGACCAAAAACACGGACGCGATAAGTGCTACATATATTCGTTAACATTTACTGAAATATTCATAAGTTGAGTAACCATGTTTTAACGTTCAAGCTTGATTTACTTTACGTAACATTTTAGAATTTCGATACTGCTTTCAACGCGCATAAATTTTTTCATATCAACATTATCCTAATATTTAATTTCAACTTAAATATAAGCTTCTATTGAGTAGTTTGATATAATGAAGCATAATTGATATGTAGAAAAAGAAAGAAAGAAAAATAATTTTTCAATCAAATTGGAAATAATACTTTTGCTTTTTGTATTTTTACAGATACCTTTTGGATGAAAAGGATAATTTTTTTTTTTTTAAGAAAAATAATGATAAATTTTTTTATTTTTTTTATTTTTCTTTAAATCATGAAAGTACCTACTTTGGTATTGCAATTATATAGATTCGGTACATATATGCCATAAAACAAAAAAAATAATTTCGTCGTATTAAAATTTGCAGATATCCAACGTGTTAACAATCTTTCTTTTCTTGTAGAATAATTCTGTTCCTATTGGCGAAACGAAAGCGAATGAAATGACGCAATGGCGCATCCTGAAAGAGAAAATCACGAGGGAAACATACTAAGAATGTTGGTACCAGCAAAAGCACTATCCTGCGGAATTTTCAAACTGGATAAGTTACGCTACGACCATCATGACCGGTATTGGCCGCACGTACCGCTGTGGAAAAGCGCTCGATGCGATTTTGTCATTATTTTATTCCGCTCAATGCTCCTGGAATATCTCGATGGTCCTGGGAACACATGAGATGTTCTCTGCGATGCGGAAAGCGAGAAAGAGAGAAGGGGCAAATAACCGTACGTTTACTTATCACTTGATCTCGCATTAACCTTGCCTGGCCGCAAATGCGCAATTCCGCCACCGCGAAAATAGAATGGAGCGAAAGAATTCGCGCGACGCACATTGCGAAGATTTATTCCCGAGAAGATGTACTCGACCTGATAATTCTTGTAATCACAATGTGAAGTTTTACGTTTGAACGTCGAATTAATTTGATTATGATGAATATAAAATTGTCATCAGATTAAATTCGCCAATGTTTTCCATTACCGTAATTCAATTTAATACATATTTCAATTTAATAAATCTATTATTTCTTAGGATTACAAACAAAATTTGTGGCGGAATTTATGGCGGTTATAATGTCTTAGTTTTATTTCAACCGAAGTCTCTCGTCGAATCAACGTAAACCGCGTAATCCATTTAATCTAGCGAAACGTCGTTGGTACTTTGAGAATTTCTCAGGAGCGATGAAGTCGGGATATTGCGCGATTGGATATCAGAAATGTCGAAACCGAGAGAAAGGTATCGGCAAAGCGCCGGTTGTAATTTCATCATTATTTAATTCCACTCGATGGCATTCGAACGTCTCGATAGCGCCAGCAACGCAAAGTGTTTTCTTACCGCGGAAAGAAGAATAACCGCGTGTTTGCACAACTTTGATTTCGTTCGATCTTGATCTCGCATCGCGGACGAAAAAACTTCTCCTCAACTCTTGCGTTGCTCCATAAAATCACCCGCCGCATTCGCTCGCGCGATTTTTCGTGGAATATTAATTTCCTGAGGTATCTCGCCGCGGAATACTTCAAGTTGCTACGGAGATAACCCCGAAGCGAATGGGCAAAAGACTCGATTACATTCTCAGATAGGTAACAGAATGCGCCCAGAGCGGAGGGACATCAGCGGAGTAAAAAGGGTGAGTGCCCTGAACTATGTAGTCTTTAAATGTTGGAAAAGCGCGGAACTGTTTTAAAAACTGAGAAAAAGTTTTGTTCCCCCGGCACCTTAAACTCTTGCCGCACAAGTTCCCTGCACCTGGACCCTTACAAGGAAACTTTCTTATTGAAAACTATTTGTTTGCTTTGGCCGATCCGCGACATGCCGAAGTCGTAAACGAAAAATAATGCGATCTAACAATCTTCGAGATAATGAGCACCACGCGTCGTGGCGAGACTTGAACGATTGAAACTTTTACTAGAAATCGTCTTCTGTTCGAGAGAGAATACGATCGTTGAAACTAGGTAATAATGACAATGTCACATTGTCGCAAACAGTATCTTGAAATGCTACAACTAATTTACTTTAGATAAACTATTTGAAGTATACGACTTGCGTTTATTGCGGTTTTAAACGGCTTAGTCGAAAAACGTATTACTACGTAATAATGTGGTACAAATAACAAAGTTAATTTTGCATGCCTGGTCATTAAAATCTGGCAAACAGTCGAGCACACTTTTAAAGCAGACAGTACTATGTAATTGGAAAAAATTAAAAAACAAAACAGCAACCTCTTTGGCAGAACTAACAATCACATTTATGCTGCACTTGTCAGATAGAATAGAAAGTGTTCCCAGTACACGAAGAATTATTTGGAACGTTTATTTATAATGATGATATCCTACTGACACGCAAAATCGAATAATAAATCATTTACATAAGAATTAATATCTGTAATACAATTATAATATATTACAAAATGTTAAGGTTAAAATTAACCTTAATTTTTAATTGTTTGCATAAAGTACATATGTATATACTTTCTACAGATAATTAAAAACTAAGATAAATTTTATAAAAATACATATATAAATATATATATTTTTTAAAATTATTATATCATATTTATGTACCATATATATAGAATTTGTAATAACATTATAAAAAAAAGTAATTTTTTAATAAATAATTTTTTAAAATTATTTTTTAAATTACTTTCTTCTTTTAATTCGTTTGGATTAATCGTATAATCATTTCATATCTTTACATTGCAATGTTCCGACATATAATAATATATTACGTATTATAATAAATAACGGTATTGTAATAATTAAAAATATATAAACATATATCTATTTTTTAATTATTATACTATAATATTATGTATGTCTATATGTCTGAATATTGTAATGTAAAGATATGAAATTATTTTATACGAACGATACTAAATGAAGTAAATTTTTGCTAAGCTAAATTCTGCGTGTTCATGTTCGATTGCGATCAAATGATGAACAATTTATGATCAACATCGCTCGGAAGCGTCTAGCAGAAATTCATTTTGCCCTAGGGACGATAAAATATAAAATACACGAAAAGCGAGGATCAATGTAGATAATGGAATGCCAAGCGGTGCGCGTTAAGCACGGACACAAATTGGTGCGTCGCACGCGCAACAGGGCTTTCGGCCGTAAAATATTATGTCATAAATATCTCGAACTCGGATTAATGTAATCACCAAAATACCAGTTGCCGTGCGGTGCGTAGTGAGTATATTGGGCCTTCCAGATTTATCGTGACTATATAACTTCTCGAACCGCAGATTCTTCGATGTCTGGAGTGAAACTTTTTGTTAAAATTCTTACAAGATATCATCCGCCGCGAAATTTTTTATGTACATTAAATATTTCGAGAAATATCACGCAACTTTAACAAGAATTATTAAACTTACCATTTTGGATAATAATTTATCTTTATTTTCGAAACTATTTTATATAAATTAATTTATTATTATTATTATTATTATCCAAATATGAACTAAAATCGCTATTGCAAATATGTAATACATATTAAATTCTAAATTTTAAAATTAACTTATTAAACCGTATTATATCTTAAAATTAGTTTTAACTGAACTTTTTACTGAAACACGATTATAAATATCGTCATAAAATTAAATTTGTCAATCTGTTTTTTATTAGAAATATTTCCTTGCTTCACGATGCTCTTAAATAACTTATATTCTTATTATCAATAAAGTTTTAAATAAAGTTTCAAAATAAAATTCATTTAATAGCGAATACAGTCAATTTAATTTTATTTTTATAATGAATATAATGTGGTAGTGAATTTTTTACATCATGTCAATACTTGATGAGATCTTAATATATGGGGCCTGCTTTTCAGTTTATACTGCTGCAGTTCAATCAAATGTAATATTTATTATTATCATTATTATGTATTATCTGACCGAAAATAATACAAATAATAACAATAATTCCGTGTTCCACACGTAATATATTTTGTATGAATAAAATTATAAGCAGTTTTCGAATTTCACACATATACGTATAACGCATATTTGAGAACAAAATGAGAGAAAATTAGATTTATTCCTTTTTTCTCTTTATTTATAACAATAGTCATATAGTAACTAGCGGTGGTCGGTATTATGCGGGTGTTAAATAGAACAGCCGTACGATCCATTATACTACAGCGAGCTTAAACTGTCGTTAACGACTTTCCGCGCCATGCCGTTACACAGAATCCTCCGGTCTTCTAAGCCCGGAACTTGTAACGGACTCTGTGCTTTATCTATTTTTTTTAATACCTGCTTATGTCGACCATCCAGCACTATCGCAATTCGGCTCGACTATTACGAGCGCCTCGTTAATTGCAATGTTACCACACTGCGACCTGTTGTACACCACTCGAGCGCAGCATCGTTACTTTCTCTTGGTCGTTTTACTGACTTACCTGAAACAAAAAGAGAAAATCATTATATCAACGTACGAGATACTCTCTTATTCTCTAGATTAAATTTTATCGAGGAATTAACAAGAGAAGAAGACTTAAAGTCGTAATGAATCAATCATCATGGAAATGATATAATATTTAGTAAAACATTCTACAGAAAGTGAAAAAAACATTTTTTTTATTCATTTTCTTGTTAAGTAAATTAAAACAGATCCTATTCCTAAAATCTGAATTATATAGGTATTCTGTATAAGTATAAAATTAATTTTCGTGTGCTAAGTACAATAATTTTTATTAAATGGTTTAAGTAAATTTCAACGCGAAAAAATATTTGAAAGCAAATTTAAAAGTTATAAGTTTCATGCAGATCTCTTTGAGTCGTTTAATAAAAATATCAGCGATTAATTTTTTTTCATCGTGAACGTTACCTTGAAAAGCTATAATAACGAACTAAGTTTCCTTAACACTTAGCCTCTTTGATATGCTATTAACAACGTATAATGGCATGTTCTTACCTGTCGTAACTAAAGTTTCTTAATTTAGCACTCGACAGATTCGAGAGTTCCCACCTTTATTTAACAAAATTGCGTTCGGTTGGCAGAACTTTGTTATGCCAAAAATATCTGCTAGTTTCATATTCACGTGATGAAATCGGAACTATTAATGTCGCACGCTCTAATTTCTATGAAAACAGACCGGGCAGAATACAAACCGGGAGAGAAAATCTTACAATAAACTAGCATCGAAAGAAATTATTTATAATCATCACATTAATTTCCCTTTTTCTTTATATATTTCTCTCATTCCCTCGCATTCTACA
>Ga0157364_1002137_pt1 | contig 17985 bp, 8 predicted proteins | sample AttsexASBM2_FD_111476 | JGI IMG/M metagenome (GOLD analysis project Ga0157364, IMG submission 111476) | Fungus gardens microbial communities from leaf cutter ant in Ribeirão Preto, State of São Paulo, Brazil - Atta sexdens ASBM2 | ecosystem: Host-associated > Fungi > Mycelium > Unclassified ...
ACAGCACTTTGTAAAGGATCAATTAGGCTTTTAGATGGAGGTAAAGGTGTTGTAGTATCTCGAATAATATATAGTTGAGCTGTCGTTAATCCATTTTGTCTTGCAATGGGTTCGTGTTGAATCCATTCATATGCGGCACCATTCAAAGCAGCTACACGTAAAATCTAAAACCGACAAATGTTAAAATCTGACATAACAATTTATTATTCGATGAACACTATACACTCACTATCAATTCTCTCACATCACCACTTAACATCCCTTTTGTCCTCACAGCACCTAAAAGTATATTCCAACCTTCTGCAGCAGCTGGAACATGCAATAAAGCGGCATCAAGAGCTGTTATTCCTCTCTCTCCGCGTCGCTGACGGATAGCATCTCCGGTAGAAGATGTACCAGGGGCAGGGTATCGACCTGGAATCCACTTGGATTGTCTTTCAGCTGGTGGTGACATCAGGGTTGTGTGGGTGAGACAGGGAACTATAGTGCTGGATTGGAATATCTTATCAAAACATGTGAAAGCATATTACATAACTTTGTTGAAGAAAGATAGCATAGGAAACAGTATCATCTTTTTCTTTATGAAGAGAACTGTGGTACTGTGTAGGAAGGAGATTGTATAAAGAAAACCATTATGCAGATTTTTGTCAATGAATCTTCAAAGAGTTTCTAGTTCAGAGGGTAAGAGGGAGTAAATGATAAAATCAGAGCACAAAGACAGTGAATTGTGGCAACTGTAAATAGGAGTCAAAATGCATCTACATGTGATCAGGTGATATACTCACTAAGTAAAATTGCCTGAAATCAAGTCTACACCAACTATGATAGATCATTTCTAACAGTAAATATGTTCAAGTAGAAGTTAAGTGTTCTCTTTGTGGTTGATATTGAAACATGTAAAAGATGCATAGAAACTTATCCAAGCTGTGTGAGACATGGATGTCAAATGGTCTTTGGCTTCAGCTTATGTACTGTGTTCTTATATTTCATATTGGTTGTATGTTTCAAAGAAAGACCATAAAGGGTGAGAGTATAAATAGGATTTAGGAAAGTGAGGTGAGTTATCACCAATACTAGGTAAGTACTAGTTTTAGTTGATTTTCAAAATAAGAGATTACAGTGTAATTATCTAACTTATACACTGTAAAGAGACTTGCTACTTTGTCAGAGCTTGAATCTCAAATACTAGCAAAGCCTATGGTTTTTTTCTCTTTGGCCACATGTCTCAAATACCACTGCTTACACCATGAAGTTTGTTAAGTCAACATTGCTGTTCAACCTTCTGAACTTCTTCAGTTATTGTTTTCAAGATAAGTATAATTCTCTCATTTTGTCCATTGTTCAATGAGCTCTCACTAATCCAGTCAATGTTCTAGATTTTTGAGTTTCTGACTACCTAGTGTAATCATTTTGAAGTTAGGTCAGTAATGTTTTACCTAATGTTCTATTTGATTGGTATAGACTGTCTAAGTATTTAGAGTAGCTTTTTCTTAGAATTCTCATAGAAATGAGTTGTATATCGAGTAGTCTAGAATAACAAAATTGAAAATTTCCCTAGAAACCATAAACTCTGCATATTCCATAGACTTTGTTTAGTTGCTCTAACATATAGGTTATTTAAGCATTATTTAAGAATGTAGAAGTTGGAGTCACAATGACCTTTAGCTTTAGCTTATATGCTATATCTCTACAAGTCATATTAGCTACATATCTTGAAAGAGTACTTGAAGAATTAGAAAGATAAGACCACTAAAAGATGATAAGGTATATTGTTGCCAATACCATAAAATTGTATCAGTTTTGGTTAATTTTCAGAATAAGACTATTATAGTATAAACTACTGGCTTATATACTAAGTATACTATCTAGGATAATTATTTAGGAATGGAGACTGCTAAACAAGTTACTCTAGTTTTTAATGATTCTTAGTAACAGGAGTCAAGTAGAAAAAAGGTTATGCTAGAGTATAACAAGAACTATGTAATACTAGTTCTTAACAATACACTAAAGAATTCAAAGGGGGCAATATTAGTGTTAGAAATTGAAAAAAAGAGTCAAAACAATGAATAGAACATATAAAACCCTTAAAAAGGCTCTTGTGAATGTAAAAGAATAGAATTAGGAAGAATATTAAAAGGAATATATAAATAACATCTGCTCACAAACACTTTCTCTTGTTAATACAATGTTAGGTACAGTTTATACTAGGAGGTGAAAGTCTACTAGATTAGCTTGGAAATGCATAGAGTATGTAAACTCCATGAAATAAGCTCAGTGATATAGACTTGTTAGAATGGCCTTGGCTTCAGCTTATGTGCTGTGCTGTCTGTCTGCCACATGGTTGCAACTTCAGATGAATGGATGAAGTCTGAGATGGAAGTGAGTACTGACTTGGTATGTTACCATTAAACATTAAAGTCAAATTCAATAAAAGTTATCTCTGTTGATTATCAGACTAGTGAATTTTAATATAACTACTAGTCTTATATGCAAGTCAGATATATAGGAGATACTTGGAGTTTCAGTGTATCACTCTGAACAGAGGTTTCAGTAGTGAGATACTGATAGTAAGATAAGAGAACTCTGCTATGGAAGATCAGGTTCAATAGGAGTACCCCCATCATAGAAGACTGGATATCCCGGTTATTGCATTACCACTGTAGAAACATATTGCAAGAAGAATGGCAGTTATGGAAGATGAGCTTGTTTTATAGATATTGTAATGATAGCATTGCTATAGTGACATATCTTTAGAATGGGTGGACTTAACATATAATAGTATTTTTCTCTTAGAACTAAGCCTTCAATTTTTGTCTTTTCTCTGTATCATCATGTCTTTTCCTCTTTCTTCTAACATTTCCTAAGCTAGTACTGAAATACTTAAACAGCAGTGTCAGTAGATGCAGCAATAACATGAAGAGAAGCAAAAACTCCAAGTCAGTTTAGAAGAGGCAGTAGAAGCTCACTGTATTGAGCAAGCTATACAGAAGGTAAGAAAAGCCGCTGAGCCCAAGGCATAGGGGGAGACTGAAAAGAGAAAACTCGTAGAGGAGAAAGAGAAAAAGAAATAGTTGGAGTACTTGAAAAAACTCTGGAATAAGATTTTGAAAGACATCACTCTTTCAGAGGGCACTAAGACCTTCCAGATCATTGGAGTCCAAATACAAGGAAGTTGTCAACATCTTCTCAGAAGACAAGATTGGACTATAGCCATTCAAGAAAGCAAAAGAAAAGTAGCTAAAGAAATACTATAGGGATGTCATGCTGAAGATAAGAGGTGATAACCCCTATGAGAGATATGTATATGCCAGATAAGACTGCTTGGTGTACAACTTAAGGTGAGTACAGATTTATTTTTGTTTCTTTTTTATCTACTAATTATCTTCTTTCTTATAGTTGTTTTCTTGTATGTGCCAGATACATTGCTATCAAGCAGTGGTACATTTCCCACTCCAATACCACTTCTCCAGCAATAATCTCTACCTATAGTAGAGTGCCAAGTGCCATTAAAAAGGCACTCCAAGATCTTGTTGAAGAGTACTAGGACATTGGAAAGTCCTTATAAGACTTAGTGAAGGGCCAGAAGAGAGATATGGCTCAATTAACAAGAATTGGAGATGAGGTTTGAAGAAGGATTTATGAGGTAGTGATGAGGAAGATGAGGAGAGGTTTAAAGAAGGAACTGAGGAGAGTTAGGGAGAGATATTGAAAGAAACTCCATCATTGGCCTCTTGTTAGGATTCTGATCTTGTTTTTTGTTTAGTTGAATACTATTAATGAGATTTTTCTTCTGTCTATAACTGTGAGTAAGAAAATTTTAAGATGGTTAGAGAATAGAAATGAAATTAAAATCTGAAATTTTGAAAATAAAAATTCTGTAAAAAGTGTATGGAAGCTGAGGTTAAGTCAAAACAGATGGAATATACAGCATGATTAGGATAATAGAAGTGAACTAAGCTTGGTGGGATGTGCAATATGGGAATTAGATACCAAGTTAGTAACATGAGTGAGCTCAGATACAATAATCCACTCAGATTCATCTTTGGTATCTTATACTCTAGCCAGATCATCTTTTACAGGAGCTTGCATGTCTATTAGTGATCAATTTTGGAGTTCACTATCTAAAAGATTTTATACTTGGGTTTCTCATTGATTATGACTGGTGTAGGAGTTGGCTGTGTTCTTTTAGGAAAAGTATTAGACATGGTGGGTTTGAGTATAAACATATAGAAAACTAGATAAACAGAGCATATAAGCTCTAGAAGGTGAAGAGTGAATGATAGTATACCAGGCTGGAAAATGATTTCATAGGTTTGAGATATTTTCCAGAGAGCTTCTTTGAGAGCTGAGTGGTTCTGAAGAACTGAGCCTTAACAAAAACTTTATCACCTACTTTAAAATCAGGTGTGAGGAAACATCATACATCAGCAGACTTCTGATAATACTATTGGGCTATGGAGATATCTGTTATGACCTTAAGCTTGGCTCAGGTTATAACTTAGACAAAGTATTGAGTAAGAGTGAGAGAGATAGCTAATTAGTCAAGTGTAAGGATATATGATTGTATCTACAGCTATATATATCTAGAGACTATATGTTGTAGGTGAGGCAAACAAGTCATAGTATATGAGAAAAGCATAAGGAAGTCTTGCCTATTACATGAGGCACTAACTGAGACAACATGTGGCATAGCTGATAATTAAGTTATATCTAAGTATCTTCAACACCTGTAGTCCATGAGCCAGCTACATTGAAGATATGAGAGATCAATTATGATAATACTCTTGTTTTAGCATTCATTGTTACAAATCAAAGACCTTAGAGTTGGTCAATGAAAAGAACCTTGTATTGGGTTAACACAAGAGAACTCAATAGAGAACTCTGTACAGGACTGTCTTTCTTATATACTAATACCTAATAGTTCATGTGAGCTATTTCTAGCCTACCCTAAATGACCATGTGTATGCCTTAAGGTCAACATGTGTTTTACCTGCCATATGATATCATCCTTCCAGAACCTTTTATATTCTTCCATGTGTCATGTGACTGTGTCATCTGATGTGACCTGCTGTGTGACAGCATGATCTTGTCATTCTAATCCTAACCCTAGTTCTAAAAATAGAATAAAGGAAATAAAAATGAGCAAAGAAAATAGAAAAAGTTTAAGTCCACTTCTGTCGTTCTTGACATTCATATTCCCATGAACTAGTTCAACAATGCTAAATATCCAACCACATGTGATGTCACCAACTTTTTTGTAGGCCCAATAATTATCTTTTCTTTTAAAGTCAATACAATGAAATATGGTTTATGAGATAGTTCTCCTATATATATATATATTTCAATTGGGAATCCTTTCCTCATTGTATTGGTATTGTATTTTTGTTCTAGAAATTTGATGGTTATTTCATTCCAATACTGCTTATCTTGTTCTTCTTGAGATCATAGGGCTTTGTAATGTGGCAGTGTATAGAATGGCATTGTCTTAACTGGTAACTGCATGAATTTCATATACTTGTCTAGATTACTGATCTCATCTTGAATGAATGTCAGTTCTGGTATCCTAGGTTAGCTAGCTTTTGATGATATGTTATAGTGTTTATAAAGAAAGACTTCTTCATCTTGTACCCTATTTTCCTATTGTTTCCCTTTATTGATTATCATTGGTTGCTCAGTTTCTTAATGTTTTCTTTGATAGGTCTTTTGTATTTCCTTGATGTAATTATTGGCATATGGATTTTCTTTTTCTTTACACTGATCCAATTCATCTGTTAGAAGTATTTGGATATGGTATACTTGGTTTTTCATATCTCCTTGGATAATTTTTTGTAAATCCTCTGATATGCTGAATATATCTTCTGCCATTTATATTTTGTAATCATCACTTGCTTGTAATATGTTTGTCTCTATCTCCACTAGTTTTGTGTTTGCAACCTCTGCTAGTTTGATGATATTTTGTAGTTACAATTGGATATCTGCCATTGTTTCAATTCTTCATATAATCCTATGGTATTTCTTTATCCAATTCTTTTTCTCATTGGTTAAGATGTTAATTAAGGCCATGTTGTTGATGGTGTGAGTGGTGTAAGAGTTAGGAGAAGTGGGAGTAGTTGTGAATTGTTGAGCTATTTGTTTGGAATTTCTAATTATTGGAATACTTTAAAATGTTGTTTTAAAATTTTACCCTCTCTCTTTATAGGTTTCAACTCAAAAATTTTGCCCAGTAGTCTTCTATTGCTTCTCTTATATATGGCAATACTGTTTCAGATATCTATTGATCATGCTTGTTGCTGTATCTCTTCCAATACACTAAGAATTGTGTGCTGTGTTCTTATTTTCTGTGGTTTCTGATCTCCTCTACTTCATATTCTTCTTCTTTATTAATAATATCTAGTAGTGGTACTGGATCCATGTATTTTTCCTTGAAATGTAGTTTCTTGCATCATATCAACAAGTCTTTTTTGAATATGTTATGTATCATCCATCCTTCTAGTAGCTCCAGTTGAAACACTCCTTATTCAATGTCTTCTGTGATTCTAAAGAGTTCATATCTTTTCTGGTCTAGCTTCTTTGAGGATCTATTCAGATGAATGTTTATAGCTTCTAACCACATGTTATCTCTAACTTTAATCCTTGAAGATTCTTCCTTTTTTTATTGGATTGTCTCTTTATAGCTTTTGCTATTTCCATTGACTTCTTTACTGCTTCCTAGCTTCCTTGTAGTCCTTCAAGAAAGTCTTCCAACTTTGGTAATTCTATCTTTATGATCAGGTTCCCCTTCCATAAATGTTTTCCAAAGTTAAGTTTGAATGGAGTATGTTCTGTAGCCATATGTCTCTTGTTGTTATACTGGAATTCTACTGTTGATAACCATTTTGTCCAATCATCTTGCTGGTAATTCACATAATGTTGCAAAAATGCTTTGACCTCCTGATTGATTTGTTCTGTTTGTTCATCAGTCTGAGGATGATATGCTGTAGATAATATTCTTTTGGTTCCCAATGCTTTTATCAAGTTCTTTATGAATTTTGATGCAAATTGAGGTCCTTTGTTACTAAGAATCTTTTGTGGTATTCTGTGTAATTTCCAAATTTCATCCCTATAGATTTTAGCAATGTTTTTTGATGATGTTGCTGTTGTTGTCTCTTTAAGCCTAATTATCTTTGTGAATCAATTCACTATGACCACTATAGCATCTTGTCCATTTGATTTTGGCAATGGTCCTATAATGTCAATACTGATTTTTTGCCAAGATCCTTCTGGTATTTCTAATAGGTGGAGTTCTCCAGCTTTCTTTATGTATTGTACTTTATTCTGTTAGTATTTGGTATATCCTTGAACATACTTCTTGATATAATTCTTGATTCCTGGCCACCAATAGTTTCTCTTGATTAACTTGAGCATTTGTTGTTGTTCTAGATGTCCTACATCTGCTGGTTTTTAAATTTCCTATAAGATTTTCTCTTGCATTTTCCAATTGTTTGGAATGTAGATCTTCTCATCCATGTATACTATTCCATTGTCTTCCTATGCTTGTCCTTTATTCTTTTCCAATTCCTTTTGAACTTTCTGTTCTCTTGTTTGGTTTCTTCTGATTTCTTCCAATAATATAGTTTCTTCTACCACTTGGTTTCTTCTGATTACAACTATCTCTGCTTCTGTGGTTACTCTTCTTGTCTATAACTTGTTCTTGAGCAGTTTGATGTTCTTGTTGTTCTCTTTTGTGTTCACTTGGTCTTTTCTTGACAGTACATCTGCTTTCATATTTGTTTTTCCTGGAATATATCATAATATGAAGTTATAGTCTTGCAACTTCAAATACTATCTTATTTGCCATTTATTTAACTTGTGTGGTTTTTGGAAATACTTGAGGTTTTTGTGATCTGTTCAGACTTGATATTTTTTATAGTGTCCAGTAGATATTGTCTCTATTTTTTCAAGGCTTCTACTATTGCAAGTAATTCTTTATCATAGATTTTGTAATTCTTTTTAGCTAGCTATATTGTTTTTTATAAAAATGTGATAGACTTTCATTTTCCTTTCTGTTTCTAGAATAAGACTCTTTCAATTGCATGTTCTGATACATCTGTTTCTACTCTGAGTTTACCTTATCTCTTCAGCAGAGTGAGTACTAGTTGACTTGTGATTTTATTCTTGGATTCTTCAAATGCCTTTTGATATTCTTCTTTCTATTTCCATTCTTTTTTTTCTTTGAGCTCATTAAAAGGTTTCACTATGTGACTGAAGTTCTTGATAAAGCATTGGTAAAAATTTGTAAATTCTAAGAAACTTTCACTTCTTTTGTCTTAGTAGAAGTTTTGTATTTCTTGACTACTTTGATCTTATCATTTTCTATTTGAACCTCTTCTTGTCTAACTATTACTTCTAAGATGGGAATTTTCTTAGTATTGAAATTACACTTTGACTATTTGAAACAGAGATTATATTTTTCTACCATCTTTAGAAAGTATATTATTCTTTCTTCCAGTTTTTTCTTTGTTTTGGCAGGTATCATAAAGTCATCCATGTAGTTTGCCAGTACTCCTTCATATAGCAGCTCCTAGAATATACTGTTCATCATTCTTTGAAATATTTCTGGTAAGTTGTATAATCCAAAATACATCACTTTGGGTTCAAATAGTTCTTTGTTCATTAAGAATACTGCTTTCCATTTATTGTCTTCTTTAATCTGTATATTGTTATATTTCTAGATGAGATCCAATTTATTAAAATATTTTACCTCCTTAAGTTTGTTGATTACTTCTCTAATTAAGGGTAGTAGAGTCTTGTCTTTTATCATGTATTGGTTCAACTTTCAATAATCTTGTACCAGTCATAATGACCTGTTCTTTTTTGGAATATAGAAATATAGTGCCACATATCTTGAACTTAATTCTACAATTAGTCTGGCTTGTAACTGTTTATTTAACTATTTGTTTAATGCTTCTTTTTCTTTAATAGTCATTACATAGACTTTCACATTTAATTTCTTTGGTACATCTTCTGTTAAGTTGATTTCATAGTTCCATTTCCTTTTTTCTAGTAACTTCTCAGATTTCTTCTTGTTGAACAAGTAAGTGAATGGTCAAATGTAATCTAGGAGATCTTTTGAATTTGTTGGATCTGGTTTCTTTTCTATTTTCTAATGTCTTTTGTCCTGGTTATCCATTGGTTATACTTGCCTGTTTTTGAATACTATGTTCTGGTATTGTATTTTGTAGTTTCTTAGGCATCTTATAAACTGCATAGTTTCTGTTTTCTAGTTTACTTCTGGTTTATGTTTGACCAACCAGTCATATTCTAAGAACATGTCTATCTCATTTAAATCTATGACTATTGCATCAATGTTTTTCTTGTGTCTGTTTATCTTGACTTCTAATGGTACATATTGTATAATCTTTCCATTCTTGGTTTCATCTGTGTTAAAAATCTTGAATGATCTGTCCATTGGTTCTGTCTTGATTTTTTACTAGCTGTTTGTCAATTTCAGTGTGTATGCATCCTGTTGTGACAACCACTAGTTGCAGAGACCAATGACTACACAGTGAGCAAATCTCTTAGGTAGATATAATATGGGATATTCACAAGAGAACTCGACAAGGAGTCTCTGCTAAATTAGAGCCCTATATATATGTTTTACATGTGGTCCGTGCTAACAATAATGAAGCCTGCCCTATTGTCTATGCTCTAGCCTCATGTCCGCCTCATTTCCTATTCAAGGCCACCATGTTGTATATATGTGCTCTGACATTATCTTCCAAATCCTTCCATCATGTTCTAGGCCTATGATGTCACCTCATGTGACCTGTCATGTGACTGCAGTGTCACATGCCTCTTCATCATCCAAAATGAAATAAAAGAGAAAAGAAACTCAATATAAAATCAGAAAAATAAAATAAAATAAAATAAAAGAAAAATAAAATTGTTAGTGTTCAAGTGTCTTATAACACATCCTAAATTTACTAGTGCTTGTAACCATAGTTTATTTCTGTCTTTTGTCTTAATGTTGGTTTGCACATTGAGCTCTCTCTCCTTATTGTTTCTTTGATTTGGAATTACATCTCAATTTTGAGCTTTAGATATAGAGATTCTTTATATTATGCTTACTCAGGACCTTCTTCAAAATTCTCTTCTTTTCCATATTTTTTGTTATCTGTTTTTTCCTGAACATTGTGATTCTTCATCTTCCATCCTGTCTTGTAGTCTTTGGCAATGTGCTCTATCCTGTCATATTTGTAGCATTTTCTTGTGTCTCATTCCTTCTTTGGCTTTTTGCAATCTTTTACTATATGTTTATATATACTGCAATTGAAACACTTTGTTTTCCTATCTTTGTTGAAGTTGTATTTGGCCTTTCTAATATCCATAGGTGCATCTCTTCTTTCATATGTCATCAGTTTCAGCTTTGATAGCTAATGCTTCAAATTTGATTATGAAGTTGGTAATGTGCTTCTTGTCTTGCTTGAATGTTTTGATCTTCTATTCAGTATCTGCTGTCTTGCTCTTATCACTGAATATCATCTTGACTTTCTTAACAAACTTGTCCTAATCCTAGGTATTTGTTTCTTCTTCAAATTTGTCTAATTTCTTCTAGGCATAAATACCAGCTATGCTTTCTCTAAGTTGGGCTAAAATTGCAGTTATCCTATTGTCTGTTCCTGTTACTCTGTTGCTCTTGAGGAATAATTAGATTTCTCTCCACCAGTTTTCAAATTTTGTTTCATTCCTATTGAACCATTCTGGATCCAGGACTGTACTCTTTGGCATGACTGCCTGTTTATTCTGTGCTATTGCTGATGTTACTGCTTTTGACATTTTGTCTGTATATTCTGTCATTCTTTCCAAGGCATCTTCTTCAGTGATCCTCAATGATCCCAATCATTATAATAATGCTTCTATATTGTTTCCTCAACATGGATCCATCCTGCTGTCTGTGAGCTATACTACAAGTATCATTTGTCTTTCTAACAGTTTAAAACCATAAACATTCTAGTAGCCTAACCACTATATACTCTTTTTTGCAAGATGAGTCTATTAATGCTTTACCAAATATTACAATCTTAGGCTTGGCTTAGATTGCAACTTAGGCAAAGACTTGAGTAAGAGATAGGGATGAAGTCAATTGGTAAAGTGTAAGGATATAAGAGTGTATCTACAGCTATATATACCTAAAGACCATATGTTATATGTGAGGCAAATGAGTCATAATACATAAGAGAAACATAAGAAAATCATGCCTACTATATGAGGCACTTACTGAGACATTATATGATATAGTTGATCATTGAGTCATGAAGAAGTAACTCTAACATCTGTAGTCCATGAGCTAGTTATGTTGAAGATATAAGGGATTAATCGTAACAGATATAATAGTGTCATGGGCAGAGATAAAAATCACTTGCTTAGTGAGCTGGTCAACTATAACCAGGATAGTGTCAAATTCAGAGGATAATGGAAGTTTCTTGATAAAGTCCATAAAAATGGAATTCCATAGTTGTTCAGAGATAGAAAGTTGCTTGAGAAATCTGTAAGGTGTGTGATCTAAATTGCATACAAGTGACATAGAACTTGTAGAATTGTTGTACATTAGTATAGAGGCTGGACTAGAAATATCTGTGGCAAACTAATTCTAGTGTTTTATTCTAACCAAAGTATTCAGTAAAGATGTGATCATGATTATACTGAAGAACATATGTATGGAGATTACCAGCAGATGATATATAAATTCTGTTATCAAAACAGAGAAGACTATTGGGGTCCATAGACCATGTTGTAGCAACCACTCACCGGAACGGCACTTGTAGTTTGCTTACTTCAGCAAAGCTCTCAGTAGGCTATCTAATAGTGGGAATTACAAGAGAACTCAATAAGGAGCCCTCGCTGCATTGCTCCTCTATTTATATAAATTACATGTGGTCCGTGCTACAACAATATTAACCTGCCCTTATGTCCATGCATCGTCCTCATATCCTATTACTCATCCACATGTGTTTTTCTTAAGGCCACCATGCTTTCTACATGTGCCCTGACGTCATACTCTTAATCTCCACTGTACATGTGCATACCATGTGTACACTATGAGGAACCATAGTCTCTTGACGTCATTCCTAACCTTAACTCCTATCTAGACTCCTCTCGATCCTTCTAGACCGTTAGTCCTTCCAGACTGCTCTAGACTCTATCACATGACTTCCAGGTCACATGCTCTCCATCCATTGTAGACTAATAATAATACTATCTATCTATGTTTGGCTAACTCTAACCCTAGCCAAAGTCTGTCCACACTCTCGTCTTATAACAGACCATTGATTATCTGTGGGAATGTGTTTTGTAATAATTAGGTCACTAGAAAGGACCAAAAGAATGTCTCAGTACAGAGTGTTCAGATCAACAACTGTAGCTGCATGAAGAGAAGGAAAAAGGTGAACAATAGCTTGTATAAAGGCCATAAGTTGTTCTTAAGTGAAAATTGGTTTAAAGTTGTGAAGGTTGACTGTGGTATAGCCAATATTCCTCTCTTTAGGATATATATCCCACTATCTGGTAAGAGTATTTAGTTTGGTGTCAAGATAACCAGGACAGAATCTGATAATAAGGTTAAACTGAGAGAGATACTTGAACCATTGCACTTATCTCTGGATCAATATCTTGGTAGTAGAAAAATACTCAAGATTTTTATGATCCATAACAATATTGCTGCAGTGAAAGTGTGGAAGTAAAAGGTGACCAGATGAACTTCATTTTCTTTATTCACAATAGAAAGGATTGTAGTAAGAACATAGTCTGAAGCATCAGTTTTCATGATGAGTTGAACATTAGGAATCCAGTGCATAAGAATGGAAGTGGAGATGAATGTCTTCTTGAGAAAGTTGAAAGCATTACAATAGAAGAAATCAAAATTTCAAGGAATGTTCTTTTAGGTAAGGTATGTTAATAGAATAACAATGTCTGAGTAGTTGAAAATGAACTGGTAGTAAAAGTTAGCAAAACCTAGAAAGAATTGAATATCCTTGACTTTCTTAGGCTCCAGCTAGTTTTGAATAATCTTTACTTTGTCATCAGACATAGTAAGACCAGAAAGAGAAAGAATATATCCCAGATACTCTACTAACTCAGAGTAGAATTCACATTTCTCTGCTTTGACATAAAAACCAGCTTTGTAAAGACACTTGGGTACTTTCTTAATATGCTAGCAATGTTTGGACATGTTATTTGAGTAGATAAGTATATCATCCAGATAGATTACAATACAAACATTCAAAATATTAGAGAAAAGATTATTTATGAATCACTAGAAAGCCATATGAGCATTGGTAAGACTGAAGGGTATTACAGACCATTTGGAAGTTGACACAAAATCATAGTGAGTTATCTTTCTTCTTGATAAATAAGACAGGCACATCATGGAAAAAGAAAGTTAGTTAGATAAAATCCATATTGAGATTTTTCTCAATTAATTTCTTTAAAGTTACTTGTTTAGATAATAAGGAGCAAGGACTTCAGCTTTGGATTTTACTAAAAATATTAGCAAATTTGTAATACTCGGAAGAAACATTGGAAAGGTTAGAAGCCTCTACAAGTTTTGTGAAGTTTGCCTAAATGTCTGAAAAGTAAAGATAGAGTTGAAACTTGCTAAAGTTCAGAAGTTTTGATGTGCATATAAATGTTATAGCACTAATGATAGTAATATTGGGTTGCTCATGAATAGATATAGAGATCTCAGATACAAATATGGAAACTATGAAATCTAATGATTGCAGAGAAGTGATAGAAGCTGATGGAGATGCTAATGATGTATTGGTTGTGATATGAGAGGAAGCAAAATTCTCCTGTAAATGTGAATGGAAGTTTATTAACCTAGTTATCCAGTTAATCAGTAGATTGTGTCAGATGAGCTAGTTATATCTAAGGACTAAAAAGTAGGAAGAATCAAGCAGAGTGATATAGAAGTCTAGAGTTATACAATTACTGGTAGGGAAAATTATGGGCAAGTTAACAATTTTGAAGATGGTATTACTTGATAAACTATAAAATAAGCGGAGAGCAACTGATGGGATTGTAGATGTCTTCAAGTAGTAAGTATCCACAAATTTTGAGTCTACAAAGTAATAGATAGACCTAGAGCTAATCAGAGCTCAGAACAGAATTTTATTAAGGTGATTCTAACCAAGGATCAAGAAAGAAGTAAGAAAGACAATAAAAAAGTGAAGATCAGAAAAAGTGAATACATTGAGTTAGATAGGACTCATTGCTGCACAGTGAAGTTCAATGTGGCTCTCAGTCTATGTGGAGTCTTGGGAGTTGCTCTCTATTTTCTGAGAGTTTTTGAAAACAGCTGCAGAAGAGTCTGTAGCTACTGAAGCACCATAGCTTTTAGGAGTAACTGTAGTTCTCTGCATCATAACAAAAGCATAAGTTATTTTTGAGATACTTTTTGTGCTTGTTGCTGGTCAACTTGCTATTGTTGGCCAACTTGGAGAAGAGGTCTACCTACAGAAAATTAGATTGTTTCTTGAGAGTAGGAGATGACACATTGGAAGAAGATGATTTGGTAGATGAAGCCACCAGAGATATGTTTGCTTTGCTCTAGAAGGCTGTGACATTGCTAGCAAAGACAGTCTTACCTTGCTTCTAGAAGTGAGATTTAAGAGTCTTTTTTTCTACTTATCTAGTGTGATGGTATTTATGGTCATGTTTCCAGTAGCAATAATTAATAGTCATTGCTAAAACATACATATCTGAGGTCAGTTTATCTTGTTTCTGAGTGGAGATAGGATTCTGGATCTGATTAGGGAGCTCTTAGTAATAGTAGTAGCACAGAATACTATTTCTCCAACCTAATTGGGAGGTATAGCACATGAAATCCATATTGTAAGTAGAGATCTTATTACTGAGCTTTATGTAGAAATTATTTAGTATGGTAGCCACTTCACCAATGGGGTCTAAAAGACTAAAGTACCAATGTAATTTGTCAACAAAAAGGTCTCAGTCTTACAGGATACTCTAGTCTTCTTAGTTAAGGCCTACCTCAAACCAGTCCTGAGTGACTCCAGTGAGATAGGTCATTTAATTTTTGCAATGTTTGTGTTGAATTACACAAGATTAGCACAAAAGTAAAAATGATATTGAAATAAGAAATTATTGAGCTTGTCAGACTTAGTGCTACTAAAAGTGTCAGGAATATGGGCTTTAGTTCTTCTTGAATTAGAATTATTGCTTTATCAGAGTTTTAACCATGAGTAAGTAGATAAATTAGGTCTATTAGTTGTTGGATTAGTAGCAGGAGTATCCTCTCAATTGAGATAGTTATCCACAGGAATAATATTTGGGCTGAAAACAGAGGAAACTGTCCAGATAGATTGAATAGTGCAAGTTGGAGATCTTGGAGATAACCAGTCTCTCTGATGGATACATTTTGAGTGTTATGGGGTATTTAGCAGATATGTCCTAGTGAGATTATTGTTAAAATATGAAATTGTATTAAAAGACATCCCAAGCAGTAAGACTGGAGTTGATCCTGAGTAGGATAAAGAGTTACAGTAGAAGAAAGCTATTGGACTTTAAAGTGCAAAAAAGAAGATTTAGCAAATGGAACTATTCAGAAGTAACAGCAGACTTGGGAGTCTAATAATACTATTAAGCATGGTTTACACCAGAAAATAAAAGTCTGTTAAATTGACTTGGAAATATATAGAGTATGTAAACTCCATGAAATAAGCTTGGTAATGTAAACTTATTAGAATGACCTTGGCTTCAGCTTATGTGCTATGCTGTTTGTTTGCTATATGGTTACAACTTTAGGTAAATGGATAAAGTCTAAGATGGAAGTAAGTACTGATTTGATATGTTACTATTGAATACTAGGGATTGAGTTCAATAGAAGTTATCTTTGTTAATTATCAGACTAGTGAATTATAGTATAATTACTAGTCTTATATATAAGTCAGATATATAAGAGATGCTTAGAGTTTCAGTAGTGAGATACTAATGGTAAGATAGGAGAACTCTGCTATGGAAGACCAGGTTAGACAGAAGTACTACTGTTATAGAAGACTAGGTGTCCTAGTTGTTACATCACTGCTACAAGGACATGTTGCAAAAAAGGTAGTTATTATGAAAGACAGACTTGTTTTATGAATATTGTAATAACAGTATCACCACAGGGATATATCTTCAGAACTGGTGAACTTAACATATAACATACACTTCTAAATAGTAAACCTTACACTATATAACAAGCTTCTTTGGAAAATCTAGTAAATAGATTGTAAAGCTCTCTAAAAGCCTTTAACAGTACTATTTATTCCAGATAATACACTCTAAAGACATTTCTTAAGTTAAACCTTATAACTGAAGATACTAACTGATACTCATCTCACTAGTCTTTTCCAAGCTGCTAAAACTTTCCAAAAATTGTTTAAAAGTGATAGACAGTATTAACAATGCTCAGTTGATAAAATAGCATTTTAAACTACTCATAAGTAGGAAATTTAGATGAAGTTCTCTATCCTACTCTCCTTTACTTATGGCTTATATATTAGTTTAAAAATACAAAGAATAAACATAGAAAATAGAGACCAAAACTATAAGAAAGATTTTTGAAGTCTTATGAACACATAAGTCTCTGTCTCTCTATGACCTAACATCAGTCCAATAATTATTCTCTATTTGCAAGTACCAATTCCATTCCTTCTTAGTTATTTTCACTAGTTGTCTCTACTTGTAAATTCATTCTAGACTTTTTTAGCTTCTGATCCAGTATGTTTCTGTTTTATTCTACCATCCAAATATTTGTAGCTATGCAAATCATGCTTGTGAGTGCCTTACTTTATAGTTAGTCTTTTATTATCACTAATATTTTCCTTTTATTTTATCTATTTTTCTCTTAATTTAATTTTCTTTTTCTTTTTCTTTTATTTTCATTTACTCTTTTGATTTTCTTTTCTTTTATTTTTTAGACAATAAAGAGACACATGACTGTGATCACATGATGACAGAGGCCTAAAATCTGAGAGAAGAGACTAGAAGAATAAGAATGATATTAAGATACATGTTAATAGCATATTTGCCTCATAGTGTATACATTGTGTACTTATGGCTGACATATGAATATTAGGGTAGGATTATTTATTATCAACACAGACCATATATCTATTGTATAAATAGAGTAGCAATATATTGGAGACTCCTTGTTGAGTTCTTTTGTGATCTCTATGAGATATTTACTTTTTAAGAAATTTACTTTAGTGATGCTATTTGGTCTTTGTTGGTCTTTGTACTAAGTAGTTGTTACAATATCTTTCATGAGTATAGTAGTATTTCTTATTCCTAAAGACCTTGTTTTTCTAAGATCTGGTTTGATTAATAGCTATCATACTGTTTTTGAGTAGGTATTCACTTAAGAGAGTCTAAAGCATCATCTAGAAGTATAAAGTCTTTTTACTAATGCTTTTAAAGAGGTCTTAAATACTTAAAAACCTTATAAAAGTATATTTTTTTGGTGAAAAAGCATTTTTTAGTATAATATCAGATGTCAGGAATAGAAATTCATAGAGTTGGCAAGGATTTAGTAAGAATGTCTGAGGTGAAATGGAAGGAATTAATCTGTACCAAAAAAGATCAGAGTATGTAGATAAAAAGAGAGATGTTATTTGTAAGTTTGAGATAAATATGGCTAGAATAGGATGTGATAATATCTCTCTATTAAAACCAAGCTCTCAAGGCCCTTATTGAGTTACTTGGGTTTATATGTGATATGATGATTAGAAGAAAAACTACCTACTTAGACTCGGAAGATGAGGAGTTGTGTATTAAATGAAAAGAGAAGGTGTGAAAATGTTAGAAAGCTTGTATTAGAATTAAATTTTCATATTTATCATATACTATATTAGAGTTAGGAAACTTTTCTCCTAGTTGCTACAAAATATGATGTAAAATACTAGTAGAATGTTCTTATTCCTTATAAATGTTATCTTCTCTCAAAAG
>Ga0157364_1002138_pt1 | contig 17985 bp, 11 predicted proteins | sample AttsexASBM2_FD_111476 | JGI IMG/M metagenome (GOLD analysis project Ga0157364, IMG submission 111476) | Fungus gardens microbial communities from leaf cutter ant in Ribeirão Preto, State of São Paulo, Brazil - Atta sexdens ASBM2 | ecosystem: Host-associated > Fungi > Mycelium > Unclassified ...
AAAAAAAAAAAAAAAAAGGAACGGAAAAATACGAGAGATCGGTATAGAAATTTGGGAGAAAGGGAGAAAGAGAGGGGGAGGGGGGGGGGAGAGAGAGAGAGAGAGAAACGCAACTGTATTTAACATCGAGAAGGGGATAGTTACTAGCTGATGATTAGAGTCATGTTGCTACTATTTTTATGTGTGATAACGTGGAGGTATTATATAATTTAAAAGAGATAAAGTACACTTAACTTTAGATAACACACTATCGACCAGAGGATATTTTATATTACACATACAGATAAATAGATCGTTCTAGAAATAGGATAAACAGTATCTTGAATGTATGTGAGACAGGCATTTATCAAAGCATAATATCGAATTTAAATTCCGTAATGATCTGCGCGAAATTTCAATCCCGATTGTTCATATATTTCACAATTTCACATTTAATTTTCAAATATAAATATAAATATAAATTATAAATTACATTTCCACGATAACGCAAGCAGTACAACGTGCATCAAGCTGAAAATTCGAAAAATGCATAATTGCGGTAACTCTGGGGAAATATTATATAATCGAAAATTCCCGGGAGCTCGCCGGGGAAAAAAGAGAACGTAAACGAAGATCGAGTCCCAAGAACTAAATTAAGATCAAAATTTTTGTTTTGTCTTAGAGAGTATTTCGAGACACAACCGCAATTTAAATTAGCAATCAATAAGATCAATAAGGTTGACGACAAAAATGTTTTGTAAGATATGAAAATAAGAACATTCAAATGTACTTTTGATGAATTCTGAGAACAGAATTTTTATCCGTTTGCCTTCGTGTTCCTTCAGCGCTACTCGAAAGTACGCAAAAATCCCGACCAGTCCCAAACGCTGCGTGCCTTACGATCCGACAGTGGCCATAAAATAGCAGGGCTCAGGCGTTCGTCGTCTCTGAGGATATCTTCGGACTCTTTCTCTCTCACCACTGCCGGATATATTCCGTTCGTCCGTTCGTCCGTTCGTCCGTCCGTCCGGCCTTCGGTTACGAGACGAATGTAAATTGCACGAAGGGCCGGGAGAGGATCCAAGGACGCGCCCGCCGTGCGCGCTTTCGGCCACGTGGTGCCCTCGAAGAGGGCTTCTCACGACCGTGGACTGTGGGCCGTGGGCCCCGAGCCCCGGGCCCCGGGCCCCGGGCCCCGGGCCCCGAGCCCCGTTCGAATGAGGTCGCTGGCCCTGCGGAGGCGCTTTTGGATCCCGAGATACGGTGAAGAGGATCGTTCTCTTGCACAACGCGCCAACACACGCACGCACGGACGCACGCACATGTAAAGATTGTTGCGAAAAGTTCTCTGTGGCGCCATTTGCATCTCACTGCCGTAGCACCGAAGAAGTCACTGTATCGCTTTTTGCATGCAGGAAAAACACGCGTCCGTGTGTACCTAACGTGTCGTCGAATTACGTAAACCTGAGTACTCGCTTAACCCGAAGAAGCATAAAACGCGGTCGCATGCAATTATGTTATTATCATTACGAACAAGAGAGAGAGAGAGAGAGAGAGAGAACTTGCTCGAAATCACGTTTAATTGTTCGCGCGTTTTTGCGATGCACAATTGTCGACATTGTTTTTTAACGTTGAATCTTTTTTTCGACGCATTCTTTCTATTGAACGAAAAACGTCTTAAAAATCTTTGCCATTTTTTATAAAGAGTGAAAAGGACGGAAATAATAATTAAATCCTTTTTGTTTTATCAAGAGAGTGTTTCGTTTAAAAAAATATAATACTATCAAACGACAGTTCAACGACAGTTGTGTGATAGTTGCACAATAATTATTTTTATTTCATTGGGTTGTCTCATCGCGATATTCGCGATCAAAATAATTCATATCGAATGACAATGTGTCAAGATAGACTTTGATTACTAACAGATGTTCTTTGTTAATTTAGCGCAATGCAAATTTATTAAACGCATTTTAAATTTACAGCAATGTGTCGATTACGCCGACATCACGGACGGCGATGATTGGACGATAGCATGTCAGGAGCATACAAAATGCTTCGCAATAATTACACTAAAATGTTTATCCGCGTATATGTACACGGTAGCCGTTATAAAGTTCGCCGACGTGCAATTTCCCTCGCATGCACGCGAAACATCGGATTACGCGAAAAAATGCGGCGGATATTTTCTGTTTATAATAACGAAGCCAATGCGCCCCTCCCCTTCCTCCCCCCCCTCCCTCCCTCCACCTCTTTACCCCTCAGTATATGCGCGCTATACTCTGGCTGGTTATAGTTCGAAATAATTAAAGGGCTCGTATTTTTCGAAGCATTTGCCAATTAAACGTAGCGCGCAAGCATTTGCTTTCGTGACGTGCGTGCGAACGCGAAAGAATAATTCTTCGGAAAAATAATATTCGGCGCTGCCGCGGCTGTGTGTCGGTTCGTTACCCGGCGGCGGCAACCCTTTTTTTTAGTCCCTTCGTACCTCCGATCAAAAAGACGCCTATATCGCAGGAATTTAGCGCTGCAACGGAGTAATTATTTCGTTATGGTCAGGAGTTACTATTGATACGAAATATGTTGCTTCCAATTAACTGCTGAAGAAAATAATGGCGCGGCTTGCTCGCCTCCGTCTAATTTTAATAACGTATTCTTACTTTAATTAACTACACTACAGTATCAATGTAACAGTAAAACGTATGTGTACGTGTATACGTGTGCCAATTTTTATGATATTAAACATTTTTATGATATTAAAAATAATCATTGTTGTTATTATTGTCATTATTAAGTCAGTCTGTTAAACAACATCAGCTCATATTAATGTAATAAAATAGCACAATCGTTGGTTTCTTATTAAAAGCAAATCACTAAAAAATTTTTCAAGTTTTTATTTTTGTCACGCGTTTCGTTGTCGTAAAACTTGTTGACGTAGAACAGTGCAGCCTCAGAACCGCCGACTTTCGTCCCTTTATGCTCACGCGGTCACACAAAGTCGATAGATTATGTGACGTCTTTCGGTTTTCGGCGCAGCATCCACAACGGATGTCGGCGGTCTAGCGTTAGGTGTAGATCGTATAGATCGGTTCTGCGGTAAGAACGCACGCGAGAGAAGGACATTGTTGAATGAGAAGAGCGACGTAGAAAGAGTGCGCGAGAAGACGAAGGCGCGAGAAAAGATAAAGATAGAGGTAGAAGGATAGAGAGAGAGAGAGAGAGAGAGAGAGAGAGAAGAAAAGAAGAGGAGACATAAATGGAATAAAACGAAGCGATATAGATGTATACAGGGTGACGAGGGATTATCAACAATAGTACAACTGTGGCTGTGCCACTGAACGTGCCGCGACCGAATGATAAATAAGCGCTATTGCGTACACGCGCGCTGCCACGACAAACGACGACCGGCGCGCGCATTGACGACGACTTCTTCGTGATGAACATTGACTGCGCCGTACTGTTGCGCGACATAGTGCTATACAGGGTGTCCCGCGAGTCACGCCTATAAACGTCTTGCGTACTTTTCAACTGTCACAATTCAATGTCAACGATTATTTTCCGCTTTTTGTTGAATTAATTTTCCGTAACTTACATTTTATTTTTGCAGTTTTACCTCATCGTTAAAACTTGCAATTTCCCACTTGTAACTCTTTAATAAAATCAAGTCGCAATTTTCAAAAACATATCTGTCTCTCTCTCTCTCTCTCTCTCTCTCTCTCTCTATATATATATATATATATATATATATATATACATATGTATGCTTTTTAAATACCTAATCTGCATGTAGAATGAAAAACAGATAAAAAGTTATCAACGCACATCATTATAAAAATTCTTTCGCTTTTGCGTTACTCTATATTTAAAATTCTATAATGGTTTGTGTGATATCCATACATATATACATCCTGTATACGAGGCAAAGTCTTTGCCGCGTGGAAACGTCTCTAGAACTCTAGACACGTTGTGGAACTAGAGATAAGTATCGGACTTTTAACAAAACGTTTATTGCGTATCGTTTGAAAGCACCGATGTCACGCGTGTCGGCAATGCCACGACACCGGGAGAGTGTGCACTCAAATGAGTCAGAAGATATATCGTACTTTGGTTAATTTTAGCAGCGGCAAGTTTTATTGCAGCTTTATCACGACCGTGCGCTAATGTGCTTCAATTTTAAGCGGGGTAAAACTTGAAATTTTTACATTAGATCGTTAAGATTAAATTTTACGTCACTGCATGGTTGTGCACCATGCTTTTCTGTTAAACGTCCCATAAAATTGTCTCATCGAAATAATTATATACATATATATATATATATATATATATATATTATAACACAACCATAATTCAATATCTATCCGCAAAATCTAATCCTCTAATTTAATTGCAGATTATTGTCCTGTTATTTCCACGAATTTCGATGTTTCGATGGATATATTTTTACGTTTTAGCTTTTATCATTTTGCGTCACGCTTCCGCTGCTTTATTCGTTTCGTTGAGTTTTATAACATACTTCAAAATCGGTATCATCCACTAAAAACCGGGTACACACGACAAACTCGCTTGCATACCTATTAGAATGCATTTATTTCGAACGCGCGAAAATGCACAGGTTGCGTAGAGTTACATGTTACAAGTACGTGGCTTTGTAATAAAAATGTAAATGTACAATTTGTCCCGTGCATTTCCCGCACCGAAATATGTAAAAAGAATACGATCCGTGATTAATGCAACATGTTAATGCAGTCGATCAAAAGGATGACGTAATCGCCCGATATATTCAAAATTCAACGAAGAAAATATAATGGTTGCCATCATAGCCTCTGCAACTCAGTTGAGAATTGTATTCGTAATTAAAAAAGATTTTATATTTTCATATCTCTGGATATCAAAAATATTCTCTCTCTTCAACAATTTAACGCAAAACATTGATGGAATATTTACCTTTACCGTATAGAATTTATTTTGGTATAATAAAATTAAAACAAAAATGCCTCATATATGTGAACAACGATATAAAACGAAGTAACTTTTTAAATTTTCCCATATATTTTTTACTTGAGTCACTTTAATAACTGTAGTCAATTTGAAAAAGAATTGGCAGGATTCTGGCAGAGCCGGTAGCTGCAAAAGAAATTGCAACGCGCATAATCTCTCGCCACGGAGGAATGAGACTCAGAGACTGGCTGATGGCCGCCGTCGTGAAACGCAGAATTGTACAAGATATTTTAGGAAGTGAGAAATAGCGACTCTGCGCGCCCGCGACCATGGTAGACGCTCTTTGTAAAAGAAGAATTCGCGTCGGAACCCAAGCGATTTGCGCTTCGCCAAGTACAAACTTGTTTACGTTCTGTCGGCCCTGCGACGATTTATTTTCGGTGTCCGAATTCAGTGGCACTATTAGACACGCGATGCCATTCTTCTGTAATTAGATAGAGATTTTTAAGGCGAAAGGAATCTTCATCCGTCCAAGAGTCACTACCACGTTTACCGCGTGTAAACAAACTTCGTGGCGTGCCGATGACTTTGAAGGCACTCGGCAGGCTTATTACTCCCTCCCCCTCCCCCTCCCCCTCCCTCCCTCTCTCTCTCTCTTCAACCACATGTTCTTGAATCATTCTTCGACGGTGCTTTCGGCCTTTCATCCTTTTTCTAGCTAATTCTTCGCTCTTTCTTTAGCAACGTTATTTCAGAAATGCAAATTAATTCTCTTTCTTTCTTCAACATTTTCTCGAACAACACGCATTGTTTCACAGTCGAGAAGTTATCTTTCTACACGTGCTACCGAATAAATTTGAAATTATATGAATCCGAATAAAATACGTTTTAACCTTCAGAAATAAAATACTTTAATAACGCATAAATGAAAAGCCTAAAAGCTTGAAATAGAACGTGAGTATCTCTAGGGTGTATCATGTTGAAATTAATTCCGAGAAAAGAAAAACTCATGAAAAAAGAAACATATCATGTGCGATCTAATCTCAAATGTCCCTCGTAAAATGCTTTACTTTCGAATATTCTAATACGATCACGTGAGGTGTCTTTCGCCGATACACGGAGAGAATTTTTTCTTAGAGCTCACGCTGAAAATATGATAGTCGTGGACCAACATCTTGTATTTCCAAGAATTTTAATGCACTGTAAAAAATAGCGATGTGAAGCTTGGTGACACCATGCGATGTCTATATAATTCTCTCAACACCATAGATGTATAGAATTAAAATCCATGATGTTAAATCCGCACCATGTTAGTGATTAATTTAGCACCAATATGCTGAGATTTATATAGACACCGCATAGATGTTAAATCGACATTTTTTAGAATGCCTAAATTTCTCTCATTCATTAAAACTACAATAAAGTATAAAATAAGTTGTTAACTTATTTTATATTAATTTTACTCAAGTGGTAAAAATCTTTAAAATATTGTATTGTACACACACAATTAAGATTTCAGGGTAAATTTTAAAACAAAATTCTCTCCCCGTGTACATACAATAGAATTAGTTTTCTTTCATGAAAATGTCTCAACGTTTTTACCAAATTTTACGAATAATTATTATTGCAAGTAAGCGATAACAAAATTAACAATAACATTCATCGCAAATAGAACGAATAACCTATTATTGTTATTAGGAAAATTCGATTGAACTCTCGAATGAAGCTTTTCATCATGAATAATTGCTCGGACACTGGAGCAGTGACTTCGAGCGAGTGGGCCCAGAAGTGAATCAAATCGAAGTCAAGAACTGTCGTCCTGGAGAAAATATAGCGACTAAGAATAAGAGTAACTGCTTCCTGGCGATCGGGTGAGTTAGTGGAGCAAGTGAAGTCAGTGGAAATGAGTCAGCAAGATTTCCACTTAAAGCCGATTCGATTCCACTTGTCTTATTCGTCATCGGCTACTAATTATCAATCGTTATTGCGATATTTTCCAATGTATATATCTATATATATATTATATACGAATACAAATGAAAAACGCGCGAGAAACAGATCGTTGAAGGAAGAAATGAACGAAGCAACAAATTAATATATAAGATATAAAAATGTCGATTTAATATAAATAAAAAAAATCAACAATTTAAATCACAAATTTAAATGACGAAAAGAGTTATAGAGGCCCTGAGTTCTGACGGCAGAAATGGAATAAATCACGGCGCTACCGAGAGGAGGACGTACGTATTGCCTCAATTTTGAACGGCGCGGCGGCGCGGCAGTGCGCATGCTGTACATACGTTACATGTGTTGCGCAAGAAAACAGAGTCATTGCTGTGACATATGAGACGATATCGAATGCGGGAATGTCTAATAGAAATATAGTGCCGCTCTTCTTGCGCGCGCGAAGAATGTGTTCCGCTGTATTTCAATATCGCGCATTCGCCCGTTATGTTGTACCGCACACGTGTCTACGTAGATGTGTGCATCTGCTACCGATAAAAATGCGCCACGGCCTTTATTTGCATAGCTACCATTACCCATGCTCGTAATAATAACGGTTATCACGTGGTAAAAATTGAACGGAATGGGAGACGTCCGTCTGGGTCGATTTATCGGCATCCGCAGTGATTGAGAATTGTAGAGAGAGATAAAAAGTGAATTGTGTGGATTTTAGGGATCGCGGATTGCGCAAAAAACGTATCACTATTGTCTCTATTAAAAGATTTAACATCAAAAGACTGCAAATGCTATGTGATTTCTCTAAAATTTATCCTTTCGTTAAAAAAATAATTCATTGCGAAAAAAGGAAAAATTTATTTAATTAAGTATGAAGAACAAAATAATATAGATTTGCAACAAAAAATTATTCTGAAAACTTTTATGTATCATTACCTATTTGTAACGTATGTTTATAATTTTTTTTATCTCCAATCAAATTGTCCCCAATTAATTATTTTAGTAACAAGAATAATTAAAGACTTTATAACTCTCTTTATAATTTTTCTTCCACATAAATTGTAATTTTGCGATACTTTACGTAAGTGCCAAAGTTAGAAAAATGGAGTCATGAGAACGCATTAGAGCGATGACGATGCATTGTCTCCGACGCGGCGTTAATGTTACGACCTTATGCATTCCGTTCGACGTCATCCACGCCTCCGGTTAGTCGGAGGCGGCCGACAAGAGACACGCGTGCATGTTGGTAGTAGTGGTGAACGACGTGAGCCACGTGTGAATTCACCTCGATTCGCCTCTGCTCGCGGGAAAGGAAGCGGAACATCACTGACGGCGAGAGAAAGCTGCTGCTGCTGCTGCTGCTGCTGCTGCTGCTGCTGCTGCTGCTGCTGCTGCTGCTGTTGCTGCTGTTGCTGTTACACGCTCGCTCTGATTGCCGAATGATCAGAATCGGCGGTAAACTCGCAAAAGTCGTCGATAGTCGGGAGCAGATAAATCTGTAGCGACACCGGTTGCTTATCAACGAATTTCACCAGTCTATTTTTTTTCCTTGGAGAAATTTCACTTCTTTATATCACAAGTAAAAAAATTTCAATAAAGAGAAAAATCGACGTTAGAGACAAATAATATAATAGATTTACTATAGTATAATAATATTATATATAGTATAATAAAATTTACACAACACATACACACAGTGAAGCGATTGTTTTATGATAACATTCTATCGAGTACTCTACCCTCTAAATTGCTTGCAGTGAAATCTCACTCCAAGAGAGTAAAAATGCAATCATCCTTGTGATGACAATTTCAACTTTTTAGAGTGAATTTTCAAAGGAGTGAAGATTGTCACTTCTTTTTCAAGAAATGAAATGAAATTTTCACTTTTTTGAAGGATGGTTACATTTTCATTTTCTTGGAGTGAGATTTCACTGTAAGAAATTTAGAGTGTATTGCTGGTAAACGAGACTGCACTGAGAGAAAAGTTTTTGTAAATCAGTTAAGAACAAGAAGCATCTATTACGGCCAAAGATGTTTGGAATACGTGTCTATATATATTTAAATAAATTTTATTTTAAAAAACATGACTGCGTGAACCGAAAAATTTTCGTGTTTCTGGCTATAATTAATTACGTGTTATCATCATTATATTGAGTTATCCGGAAAATTCGTGGTGTTGAAGGAAAATTGAAACGCAGAAAATTTAAATTTTAGTATACATTTATTAAATTATATAGGTTAGTCGGCACGAACTTTCCGGACAACCCAATAGTTGTTACTGCTATAACTTTAATAACTTCTCATGTAGTTATATCAACTATTTTATATAATTGTCCCAAAAATTCGCTAAATTATCAACTATAGTAATTGCAACTGTTTTTATGATAATAACTATATCATCACCAAATAAATAACAATTATAATCATCAAAAATGTTCTCTCAGTGTGGAATGGATGAAAGATTTTAATGAATGATGGTAAATGAGAAATTAACGTTGCCAATTAAATGTCATATGAAAGGCTCCCCATGTTATTCGTTTAGTGATCAGGTCTAGTTATTAGGCTATTTATGAAATTGTTTTCTTGTTGTAGCACTCTTTCTATGAACATTAATTGAACGTTAACTGATTACCTTCTTAAACCTTGTTAATTCTATCTTCAGAAAGAGACAGAGAGAATCAATTAAATTTCAGATAACTTTCATTAAAATGATTGTTATTGATTAAATTACTATTGTATTTTTAGGCAATTATTTAAGTTATAAAGCAGAATTATTTAAAATATTTTGTGTCATATTTGTGCTTTGTGAAAATCTTACATTCGCATCATCATTTCTTTCGTTTCAAACGGTCCATTTCAAGTAAAAAGAAAGGACACATCGTTTTTATAAAAATTATAATTCCAAAATTAGAAAAGTGGGACAGTAGTGACAGTACACGAAAAATTCATTATCCCGAGTTGCAAGAATAGCTCACAATTTATAATCACACGCTGTGTCGAGTGCTTGAAATATTTATAGAACAAGATCCCGAAATTAGAAAGGCGGGACGATGCACTGAAAGTACATCCTGCCGGATTATTGGAAATACGCGTAAATATGTAGGTGTTTCCATGGGAAGATCGCGCGAGACCTCTTCCTCTCTGAAAAATATACAGTCCCAAGTATCAGTACAGTCGAAAGCACGCCGCTTATTTTTAAATCGCTTCGAAATCGGATCACACGAATTCCAAAAATGCGTGTGGTAAAATATCTGCGACGTAAGGAAAGATCGCGATCTTCTTTCGAAAATGAATTTCGCGTCTGTGAAACGCACGATTCGAGGCTCAATCGAGCTCGCGCTTCTGATTTCGCCTCTGATGCCCATGCACCTTGCGGACCGGAGCTATTTTCGACAGTATACTCGGCGAGTATACTCGAGTATCGGGGTATACAAAAGTAAGGGGACCGAGTCCGAGAGAGGTCGAGCACGATTCCTAAAATAAACGACGAGCCCATCGGCCGGCAATCTTGAGTCTTCTACCTCGCTCCGCGTGCGCGTGAAAGAGGATAGATGGTTTAAGGTCGTGCGTCTTCTCGAACGTTACGTGGCGCGAGATTTGCATTACGTAGTCAACTCTTCAATCTTCCGAGATATGTCGCCTACTTCTTTCTCTTACAAGATTACCGCTTCTTAAATTTCAATTGAAAGTAAGTTGCCAATTCGCCGACTTTTTATTTATCTATAGGAGAGAAATCTACATTTCTCGCGAATCTTTTCATATATATATATATATATATGATTAATATAGACATAACGAAAACAAATTATTTTAACAGAAGCGTTAACTTTTAATTTTGTGTTTCCACATAAATAAAAAAAAATGTCCTTTTTATTTTTTCTTTTTATTTTCTTCTCGCGGATAGATGCGGTACGATTAATAAGAAATACAAAAACTTAAAGAAACATTTTTAGCACTAGTCTCAACCACTAAGTAAAATATCTTGTTTAATTTACGATTTTTATCGATTATATGTACTTGAGTTTTTGATAGTCTCATCAGATTTAAATATAAATCACGAGATCATAACATATAAACGGAACGAATTATTATAGTCGAATTCCTCATTCCTACACGGAGACGCAATAATGATAATCCCTCTCAATTCACGACGAACGTTGCGCAAGTCGATGAGGCGATAATTCGCAATTACGCATGCACGATCGGCAGTCGGCCGAAGGAGAATCGCTATACTCATCACGGATCATAGGTTATCCTTTATAATCCCGCTCTAAAGCGCGGTAGATGAACGTATGTCGCGGACTCAATCGTGTTCCAATGCATGTTTAATGTCGGCACGGCCGACTTTTCTTAAAAGATAACAAGTATATATGATATAACAAGCAATATGACATTCCAAAATTAACCCTTTTTATAAACGGGCTTTGAGGTCATCCCATTTTATTTTGTAAACTACTTGTTCAATTTTTATTAAACTTGGCCTATGCTACGAGGTAATTTGATAATGCTTTGTTCGAATCTAAGGTAAAATGTAAAAAAATTTTAAATAATAAATCCAATATGGCGAACGAAATTTTTAAAAATAATCAGATTATCATAAATCCAGGTTTTAGGAAATTTTTAATTCCAAAATATAACATCAAGGTTTCGCTTTATTTGAAATTCAGTGCAACGCAAACAGTTAATACAGATTTCTAAACTGACTTCCAAATTCTGATTATGAGCCAATAACACTAATTCTTCCATTATTGAAGGTTATTATCCTCGTCTCAATATTTAATATTTTCAGACTACTTCAAATTCAACGATACCAAGACCTTCCTAAAACCGAATTTATGACCATATAATCAGATTGTATTTCTTTGAAATTTATATTTTAGAAAATTCTAAGGCCGAAATCGAATTTTCAGTGATTTCTTAGAAAGTAAGGTTTTCTTTAAGTTTCTTTGTTAAAAAGCTTCATCCTCAAAGAAAAAATACTAAGTAAATTTTTTGTTTTCATGCAACATTAGTTATTAGATTGAAAAAAGATGCTTTTTCGCTTCATGTCTTACAATAATACATCATTTTATTCATTGTTACAATAAAAATAATTGTTTATATTGTTATAAATTGATGAGATATATATATAGATATATCTCAGGAGATATTATTAATATTTAATGTAACTTAATTTTGTGTAACAAACTTTATTAAAACATAAACTTATTAATTAACTGACTAATTAATCAACAAAGTTACATGAAAATTATATGTGGATAAATGAAAAACATTGTGACTTCCGCTGTTATCAACATCGAAGATGTTTATCCGGTTTCGCTAACCAAGTAAATGAAGAATTACCGCTCTGACAATGCGTGTGACAAACAGTGAGGTTGGCGCATTCATAACGTCAAAGGTGCACTTTCTCACCCCATGCAACATAATTAACATAAATTGTTACTCTGAACACTAAATTGTTATTCTAAGATTTATTACGCTAATATATTTTTATGACAAAAACTTTAGACATATAGGATTGGACTGGTCCGAGTAAACATCTATAAACTCTAAATATGCAGCGAAAGTACAAGCCGAAAGAAAGACACTTTCAAGCTGTGGTCTGCGGTTGCATCTCGTATTTGGAAGTGAATAAAATTTGTCATTCAAATCTGCCGTGTCGCACGTCAATATAAATTACTATGTCACATAAAATATATATATATATATATATATATATATATTTCGTATAGGTAAAAATCTCGTTATACGTTGATATCGTATTGCTGTCCAGAAACAAAGTATAGTATATTTGCATTTCATTTATTTTGTATGTGTTTGTAGAGTTTATTTTCATATCGTCTAAGAAATACACATTTTGTTTAAATATAACATCAAAATAAAATCTGTGTATGGAAAAGAGTTTCTCAATTTAATACTGATATATTGTGTATAGTGGTGAGAGGGAGGAATTGCAAGCACTAAGTAAATACGAACGATACCGTTGCAGTATATTAGAGTGACAACCTCTTATTTCTCTATATTCAACGTATGCTTAATGCCATACTATAACACATGATTATAGAACATACATGCTGTTTAAGATAAAGATCATTTTAATGATTTTGATATAGGGTACACAATGGGGAAATTGCGCGCGAAAATATCTAAAGGAAAAGTTAAATGAAGCCAATGATTATTTATCAATTACAGAAGTCTTTAGTCAAAGGATACTTTAAAATACAATAATTAACATTTATATATAATTAATATAAATCATAATTTAAAATAAAAAACAAAACCGATTCATTACTGTCTCACAAGATGGTGAATAATTCTAAACGACGAGAGTTTCATTTTTTATTTAAAATTATAATTTATATTGATAAAATATTGAATTTTTTTATTATAGTTTAATACACTACTCGACAAAATTAAAGCATGTTTCATCCTGCAAAAATTTCAAGATAGAGTAACTTTGTCTTATCAAGATTTTTAAAAAAGCATTTTAAAGCTTGAAATCTCTACTTTTCAATCCGGTACAAAAAACGGTACTACTGATATTTCATAAAATTACACAAACATAAATGAAGATGCATTAATGCAAGTGAATTTTTATCTTTAATTTGCTTTTTTACAGGCTTTTGTATGATTTTTTTTCATCGAGTTATTCAACGTTGAAGTAAAAATGATCTTTTTTGGTTCAACGTTGAATAACTTAGTGAAAAAAAATCGTATAGAGGTCTATAAAAGAGCAAATTAAAAATAAAGATTCACTAAAAAATTTTGAGATCTGCATCTTCATTTAAGTTTGTGTAACTTTATGAAAAATCAGTAGTATCGTGTTTTTTGAAGTATCGGTCTGAAAAGTAGAGATTTCAAGCTTTAAAATGCTTTTTAAAAATTTTTTAAAATCATCTCGATACGATGATTTTTTTTGACGAAGTTATTCTATCTCGAAATTTGCCTATTTTTGTAGAATGGAACAGGTGATGCTTTAATTTTGTTGAGTAGTGTATTTTTTTTAATTTTTTAAAGACTTTTATTTGAAAAATAATTATCGGCTTTCTTTAACTTTTCTCTTAGATATTTGCATTTTCCCTCCTCTCTGCATTTACTCTCCTCTATTCGACGAAAACTTGAATGAATGATACCCCGCCACGTTCATTGAAGGTGACTGTCTATTTCTAAGTATCGCGCTGAAGCATCAGGTATCGCGTATAACGGATGTAATGTACGAAACATAGACGTACGATCTGACCGACGCGTTATTAATAAACATCATTGTTTTGAATTTTATCGGCGTTTAAATACTAAGAATGGCGCGCCAGCCATTCAATATAGATGAGAATGTAGAGCACGGTCACGTTTGTCATGACTAGGGAGTATCCGGAAGTCCTTACGGGGAACGAGACGAGAAATGCAAGCCACGTGTCTTTATCATCGAGCTGTTATAGAGTAATTCATTAAAGCATTACGTTTGTCACGTGATGGGCAAATTTACGCGCCACCGTCGCCATCAGTTGACTGTTTTGCGGCCCCTTTTTGTAGCGGCGCGGCGGCGATTTGCCGCGTAACAAATAATGAATAGATAGAAATATAATGCGTTTGTACGTGCAAAACAGCTCCCCAATGTCGCATATATTTGTAAATCGCAGCTATACGGTGTCGATAATGAAATATTTATACTGCGCACGTGTTATTTCCGTTTAAGTGTAGCTTCATAATTCTCGCGTCTTAGACTGTGCGACGACGCAAACAAAAAGCCAATGCCACTTAGAGCAATAAAAATGATAGACAAACAGCAACAATGTTTATTAATACTTGCTAATTATGTCTATTAATAAAAGATATCCGAGTAAATCATAATTTTATTTCTGTATATAAATATCAGGAATAAATTAATTATCGTACGATGATTAGCCAACATGAAACTTATCAAAATAGTCGAATTTTACGTACAAAAACATACCTTAACTAATAATATATATATATATACATTGGAAATTCATTTAATTTACATTCATTCTAAATGTAAGTATATTCGAGAAACAAATGTCAAAAAGTATTAAAAAGATTTAAAAAGAGAAAAATTCAAAGATAAGAAGAGATAAAAGTCAAATTTAAAAATTTTAAATAATTTTAATGAATAATTTAAAAAAAAAAATTTCTTTAGAACGAAATTATTTTGTACAACAGATTGGTAATTATTGCTTAAATACTTTTTATTAATTATCAACCGAGATAAGAACGTAATTCCTAAACTGTCGTAAAAAAAAAACAGATTGAAAGTAAACGTTATCGACGAGTGACAACCAGTTGAAAACCCGATAGCGAATAATCTCATAATAATTATATATACAAAATTCCAGAAAAAACCGCTACAATCTCGCCAATCGTTACAAAGAATATTGAAGTCACGTTTTCCTCGTTGCGTTTTTCTGTCGCCTCAGCCAGCCAATCCGACATCGATAACGATGTCTTTACGTAACCGATCGAATTCGGAGGCGCGATAGCAGCTATCATGATGATAGGTTTCACCTATCTGCATCTGCATCTCTCTCGCGACACAGCTGTATTAAAAAGTACAGAACGATTATGCAAGCCACGGTGCGGCGCGGCGCGTCCGCGACTCTTATGAGCGAGGCTAAGTTTAGAGCGCAACGATATGCTCGCGTCGCCGCCGCCGCCGCCGCCGCCACGTCGCCTTCCCCATCTCTCGTAGCTCCCGACACTTGTTGGATAACGAAATCACGAGTGTGTGTGCGCGCGCGTTAGCTACTTCGAGGCCGCGGGACCGACCGATCCGAGAGCAGCTCTCGTATCGCGCGCATAATCGCCATCGGAATGCTCCAGACACTTTCTGTTTAGTAGATAATCGTTTCGACTTTTCGATCTGGGACATACGTAAAAGTAAAATACAAACAGATCGAAAAATTACAGAAATATTTTACATTGATCATTTAAATTGTTAATAATATAGATAATAGTTAATAATATACACTATTATACTATTTTGTTAGCTCAATTTTATGGTACGTTATTAGAATACCAAATTTTCGATTTATATACAAGGATAGAATTCGTTATGGAAGTTGGTACACGAAATACGCAGTATTTCATTCCGACGCTGATTCTGTATTCGGAGAATATAGCAGGCGAACTCCGATTTTGGCGCGAACGGATGTGCGGTTCGACACACCGAGGGGATCTGACTGTGAAAAAGTCCTCTTTCACGCCACATCGCCCGCATCCCTTCTTATCGTCACAGAGAATCCTGTAGCTTCGTCTTCCCGTGCAGACCTCTCCGTGAACGAGATGGTGTCTGCGGTTGACTTTGACCCCGTCAGAGACGTCACGAAGCCGCGATTGGTGTGATGCCGCCGCATCGCGTCGCGCCGGAAAGGAAGAGAGAAAGCACGCAAGGAGAGATAAAGATAAAGAGGTAACGGAGGCGCGTGTGAAAGAGCGAGCCCGAGCGTATGTAGTATTACAATATATGTACGACGAAATTGCGCGAGAGAGCCAGAGCCAGCCTGCACTGGCCTGCACTGGCCTGCAGTCGTGCCCCTTGCGTCGCATACGACGATTGGTCCACCACTTCTTGTATCATGTATGTCCCTGCTGTCGCTTTGCTGGTAGTAGCATTCAACATACTGCGCACCAACGTCAGGCACGATGTGCATGTTGCATACAGTCTTGGCAAGTAGTTGGACCACTCGTGCGGCTGGCACGAGGTGTGTGCCAGCTCTCTGAGCTATTACTAATTAAGGAGGATGATCGGAGGATGTCTCTGCGTACCAAAGCCAACGATTAAGAAAAATTTCAGCTTGATACATCATTTGCTTGAAATATCATTTACTTCTATTCAGGTTGTAAAAAAAGCGAACTATTTTCTAAACTCTCTCCCTTCCTCTCCCCTCTCTTCCCTCTCTCTCTCTCTCTCTCTCTCTCTCTCTCTCTCTCTCTCTCTCTCTCCACATTGCGGAGATTACAACGGAAAATTGAAATAAGATAAATGAACTAAGATGAATGAAATGAAAAAAATCAGAAAAAAGAGATGAAGAGGAGAAAGCATGAGATTGTACACTGATAAATTCAATAATATCAAATTATACCCAATTTAAATTATATTCAATCATTTCTATAAGTATAAGTTGCCTACTTCTCAATATGTCATATTCAATATGTCATAAATTTAACTGACAATAGAATTGAATCAATTTAACTCAAGAAACATTAAATTTGATTCAAATTTACTTTATTATTTATTATACAAGTATAAACGTTAATATAGATGTTATTTACTTTAAACCATTCAACCGCAGAAATGAATAGATTTATATGATACACGTGAAAATTAATTATCTCAAAGAAATGGATTATCATCAGTAGAACGTGTGATTATCCGTAGAACGCAGATACATTTCGAATCGATGTGTTAGAGACAAAAAATTTAATTTTGTTGCTTCCAAAGTTTCGTAAAGTATCAACGAAGAAAAGAGAGATGATAGTTTTAACAGGTTTATTTATCAACTAAATAAAAAATGTAACTTTCAACTTTCCTCGTTAATAAAGGATATATATGTGTGTGTGTGTGTATATATATATAATAAAAAATATAAAGAATAACCTATCATATAAAATAATCAGGTTTGTGGGCTGCACATCTGTAGCACTTAAACACTCGTACGTACTAACACAGCGAGATAACGTAATTGCGCATCCTATAGTACCTGCGAACGCTGCTCGCGCGAAAAGAAATACGCAACGCGGAAATGCGCCTCGTGTGCCTTCCCGCAGTGGCGCCTCATTGTTTACATCTCCTTCACGTCTTGAATTCATTTATTACTCGCGCGAATAACAAATCGCCGATATTTGTCGGGTGTAGATTCGCGCGCGTTTAATACGCAGAGCGCGTGTCGAGGATAACGACAATTTATATAGCCTAGATAAGTATTTCTGTCTCATTATACACCTGTTCTCCGTCGCGATTAACCTACTGCGTTCTTCTTTCCGACAAATTCGCGTTTATTAAGTGTGTGAGTCTTATTTCTTATATTTTTGATGTAAGCCAAATCTGGATATGTTATTAAATGTGTGTGTGTGTGTGTGTATGTGTGTGTGTGTGTG
>Ga0157364_1002139_pt1 | contig 17982 bp, 5 predicted proteins | sample AttsexASBM2_FD_111476 | JGI IMG/M metagenome (GOLD analysis project Ga0157364, IMG submission 111476) | Fungus gardens microbial communities from leaf cutter ant in Ribeirão Preto, State of São Paulo, Brazil - Atta sexdens ASBM2 | ecosystem: Host-associated > Fungi > Mycelium > Unclassified ...
GAATTATTTACACAAATACGTTTATCGACGCTAAATTCATTAAAAGTTATTATAATCTTTAATTAATCCTAAACTTTTCTTTTATTCAAATTCTCTTTTATTCAATTATTTTACATGTAAAATAAGGTTTTATTTTACTGAAATATTAAAAATTTTAACTATTTTAATTTTAAGATATCACTCTAAAACTAATTTTGCACTATTAAAATAATTATTAGAAAATTCAAACATGTTGAGAGCAAAGATAACAATCGGTTTAAATATCCTACATAATTATTTTGATAATCCAATAAAATTATTTATTCAGATCTATGATTTTCAATTTCAGAACCTAACCTAAATTTTCTATTACTTCTATTACTTCTATTACTTCTATTACTTCAGCAAAATGTTCTTTTCGCGTAGAACTCATTTACGATTGAAAATAAGAGTCAAAACAGTTGTCGTAACAAAACGTTTGCTTATGTAGCAGAGAAAATTATTGGAATTCCTCACGAAATTTAATGTGATGCGCGCTACTAATTGTGCTCATTGCCAGCATCGATTGGTATTCTATACAGCTGCTTTACTCGGGAGACGTTTTATCGTGACTTCCTTTGCGCGTGATCACTGAGCGAGCGAGGAAATCTGACGAAAATCCATGATCGATTAACAATGCCGCGCGATATTGACTGTCAGCGCGACATTAATACATTACTCTCTGCGTCGCCGCAGACTTCCGGCTTCTGATGAGTCTCGTCGTTCGACTGCAGCCGTCTCGAGACTGCATTCGATCGCGTATGCAGCGCGTGTAGTGACAACGGTTGAACGATGCAGACAGTGTCAACGGTAAATGGTTATGACGGGGACGCCTTGAATCTTTGATTTCCATGATGTCACATTACACGGAAACGCTCGTCGTCGACACGCGATCGAATATCGACAATGATAAAACGACATCGATGAATTGCCGGACACAAATTGCGCACTAATTTATGAATTACCATTCAATGGTCAATCCTTCGATGTCATTCAGTAATATTCTCATTATCTAGCTTTACAATTAACGAAAAAATTGTCGTGTAAAATTATGAAAATATATACTTTGATCCCATCAGAACGAATAGCTTCGCTATGAAAATACGTACCATATGTTTCCTCTGTATAAGCAGAGTAAAAGAATAACAGAACATCGTCTCGAATTTTTTTTCAGATGATAATGATATTTATTTTAGTTTCAGTTTCACATCCTGATGATAACAGAAAATCATATCGTTAATGATAACGATAATCAGACATCCTGCAGACACAACGGACTAGTAATAGACCATTAATTAGGCGATAATATGTCGAGATAGCGAGGCTCTAAACGATTTCAGAATTGAGGAAATAACATATTTCGTGGTAAAATTAAAAGAGACAAACAGTATTTACAAATATAAGAGTATAAAATAATAAAACTAATTATAATTATATAACCAAATTAAATTGAATCGACTTTCTATAAAATGGAAAGAACGACAGAAATATAATTTATTGTTATTACAAAAAGAACGATTTTGTAATAGCAAAACATATCTATATATATTTAAATACATATATATTTAAGTAGATAGCAGACTTGAGAATAATTTTGCTGAATAATAATTATATATGTAAGAAACTCAAACAATGATAAACAAAAAGTTTTGACATTCTAGCAATTAGATTAAGCATTTAATATAATTATTTTGTTAGTCAATAAAATTAATTATTTTCAGGTACGTATCTAAATTTTTAGATACTTTAACAAAACCGTTCTTTTTGTGTAATATTTTAAATACCGAAAAAAATAATTGTAATAAAATCTTATGGCACGTGCCACATATTCAAATGTCTCACTTTAATGTCTTCACAGGCGTGTTCGCTCGCGTGCAAATCAGACGAAAGAACGATCGATCGACGATGCGAAACGCAAAAGACACAGGACACATTGAAATGACGCTCTTTACCGCGAAAAAAACGATGACTTACAAATGGATGATTAATCATGGAACAATGGTTGGTGCCAACGGCGCGGCGGAAGATGCGTAATCGCCACGGCCAGTATCGACTGGCTACCTGGAAGGCCGTCAATTAATCACGAATCCGCGATGTGCGCCGTGTGTGTACCTAACTCGGTGGAGGACCGAGTTAGGACCGCCATAAACAAAACGCACCTACGACCGAGTACGGGCGCTCGAGGCGATCAACGTCTCTGAAATATCGCCTGGGTGTGACTGACATTGCTGATGAGCGAACCTGGCAGGAAGGAAGTCTCGCATGGCGCCGCGAGACGTTACCTTTCGCGACGTATGGTCCGCAAGACGTTTAGGACAATTCCTTCTGCGAAATTCCTCAAGGCAGACCGATTTTATAAACAACTAACAGCCTTTCAAACATGGAGCAAATACTCAGATATCAAATTAGTCATCGTGAGAAAATTCATTAAACATTAAAGTTCATGAAACGTTTAGTAAATACATAGCATCTTGCGCATAGAATAGTACTTCCTGTCTAATATCACACACGGAAAGAACAGTTTCTCTAAAGTAAAATTTAGCTAAATATAGATCTGAAAATAGATTGGACAGCAAAACGAAAACAAATTTTTAAGTAGGAAACTTAAGCATAATGAATGCAATTTGAATATTCTAGTAACCAATTGGAGCGTTTTACATAATTCTACATAATTATTTTGATAGTTTAATAAAATCATTTTCAGCTAAACATTACATTTAGTTAAATTTTTAGATACGTCAGCAAAACCGGATCTTTATGGATCCCTTTATTCGTCAGTAGCGAATTGAGTATTCTATGCACTGGTGGACTTTAGCCATTATCATAACGGAAATCGTTATGATATCTTTGCAACTCTCGTGACGTATATTATATAATTACAAATTAAAATGTCTGACACAATGTAAATACCGTTAAATTCGAGATATACAATTCGAAATCGCGCAATCAGTTGCATGTCAGGAGCTCCGTCATCCCTCGGAGCAATTGTCGATATGATTGTCATTTAAAGGACAGCGGGGTAGGGCCCGACGAGTCGCGGTGTGGAATCGATAATAAATGAACAAGACTGCTAGATGGTATCGCTAATTGCATGTGGCTGGCAACAATAGTGTGATTGTCTTAGACGATACAGCATCTCCACGAGAGTATCTGCCCCTTTTCGCCCCTTTCTTCCTCCTCATCCCCGTTCTGCCGCCCCCGCTGCAACCTGGCGCAGCTCCGTGTCCTCTTTCCGCGCTTTCTCACCGTGTGTTCCTCTTCCATCCGTTGCGTTCGCTTGCGTTTGCGTATATGTGCCATTATAGTCGCGTCCGTGTGGGAAGGTGGGCGCCAAACTTTTGAATCGACGCCTCCGCAATCAAATTACAGACCGGGATAGGCACGAGACGCGGTGCCTATGCATTATTTATGTATCATGCCGCGTGCCTCGACACTGAGGAGATCTCTTGTACGTAGGGCACACACGGCCACGGATGGGCGGGAAGGGGGAAAGAGGCCCAACGCGATGGAGGAGAGCCCTGGGAGATAGTTGCGAGAGCATATAGGTGTTGATAATTCGATGGCATTATGGAAATGCTAACGAGATTCCTGAATCGCGCACGATTCGCTCCCTGTGAAATTAAAGCGCGGGGGAAGGAGGAGGCGATTAAGCAAACTTTGCTTCTCGATGTAAGCGCGTACGTGCTCGGAAAAAATCGAATCTGCAGAACATAGAGTGTACGTTGCATTTTATGTTTTTTCAAAGAGGATTATCGAGAGATTAATTCCCGACTAGCGTAACGTGCGTCGTCTCGTTTGATTATCATGCATCCGAAAATTTCTTTTTTTTTTTATTTGAGAAATATATTAGCATGTGTTGATACATATCAATTGACGAGGAAAATAATGAGCATCGTGCGATCAGTTCTTAAAAAAATTTACAGAACGTTATTGCAAACAAGCTTGAGTAGCACAAAGAATCCTAGCAAACACTAAGTACTAGTAATCTAATTGTATAATTTCCTACTCAATAATATATTATATAATTATGTGTTATATTATAGTCATATTGTTGAATGGGAAATTATAAATAATAGAGTTGTTATTGTAATTGATGTTTGCTGGGATAATTTAGGATTTTTGCATAAGATAGTCTCAGAAAAAAGATATTATAATGGTAGCAATAATAAAGGTGAAAACTATATAAGTTTTATACATATAATTAACATATAATAGTTTATTAATGTATACATAAATAAACTATTTTATATTCAACTATGTGTGTACATTAATTCTGCACATAAAATGTATACATCACTTTTGTAGCATCACCACTATATTTTTTTTTAAGTATATATATATATATATAAGTATATATAAGATTCTAATTTTTCCTACAAAGCAATCAGCATTGATAGTTAGCAAGCTAAATTGTTACTCCATTCAACTTTCTCGATCAATCATCTTATCTAACATCGATTAGGTACGTCTGAGAAATCGATGGGAAGTTCTATGGCGAATCGCCTAGCGAGTCCTGAACGATCACACGCCTTAACATCTCGACGATTAGCCGACAATTATTCGCGCGCGAGTCAGCGGATCACGTGCCGATGTTTAAGCGTGTTTAACTATTAACGTCGGCGTTCGCATGACAGGAATATCCCAGCTGACTGCCACCCAGATAGTGAGACGCGGAAAAAGGAGAGAGAAAGAAAGAGAGAGAGAGAGAGAGAGAGAGAGAGAGAGAGAGAGAGAGGCGTAAAAGAGAAAGAGGCGCAAGCAGACTCTCTTCGCGAATATGCGTGCTGCTACGCGGGTATCGCGCGACGCATACTTACCGTCGTGCTCGCACATTATTATGGCATGTTCACAATAAGGCACGGACACATTTCACACCCGGGCGCACACTTCGATCTTTCGCCCGCGAGGCATTCTCGGAACGTTCGGGCCGTGCTGCCGGGAGATCATTTCAATTATTTAACGGGCAACTCGATCTCAGGCATTTCTTATATCCGTGACGATCCCGGGATCGTGATCCAGGTGTTAATGGTCTTATAGAAATAACCCAGGTACGATGATGTGACGGGACTACCAATGGAATGAATGATTATCCTGCTTCCGCGTCAGATTCAAGTGACAATTCCCTCGATTGACCCGCGAGTGAGTTAAAATTTAAAAAAAAATTTTATTTTTTTATATGAAAAATGCTTCATTTTGTTATTCGTCATATAAAGAATGTTTTTTTATTACTAAATAATTATTTGGCACACAGTGTGTCAGATCTTCTATTGATATCAGATTCCTGAAGTCATTTTGAAATGAAAATTCTAATTATCTTTCATCGTTAATCACTTTATGTAACTAGATGCTTAGCATTCAGTTCCTCTAATTTATTTCTACACTGTTAATTTTAATTAAATTATTCACTGTTTTTATTATATTAACTGGATTTTTGAATTCGGCTGACTATTTCATATTAATGTTAATTTGAATGTTAATGTAAATTTTTAATTATGCTTCTCTGAAAACTGTTGATGCTGAGTGGAACCACCTCCACAATATCGGTGCCAAGCAGCCGCTATTTATGTGACATCTTCTCATGTATGAAGTATTCCACCTCGTGATCCACAGTAAGATACATCTTATGTTAATACATCTTTGTGAACATATGCTGAAGATGACTTAAAGCAAAAGCCGAAACATTCAATTATATTATTTTGAAACCAAATTTGTATTGATTTATTATTGTGCTCAGATTATTGTGCTTGATCTTTTATTGCATATATTATTCCTTTATGAAAATTCTAATATTAAAATGTCAAGATTATAATAGTTTTTAAATGAGAAATGCTTAAAATTGACCAAAAATTTTGTATTCAAGCACATCGTAATAGAAAATGTTAGCATTAATTTTCTTCTTAAAAAAAAAATTGATATAATTCCGCATATTTTTATTATTATACAATATGCCATATTTGAGTGCCAAATTTGATTAATCAATCCTTTTTATTTAAAAATTATTATAACTTTTAGGCATTTTAATATTAAGATTTTCATTTCAAAATGATTTTAGGAGTCTGCCATAGTCGTCATGGAAGATCTGAGATATTAAAATAAAATCTGTTCAAGAAAAATTCAATCAGTGTATGCTGTACGGAAAGAACAATTTTGCTATAATACTTAAAAATATAGCTAGATTTGAAAATGATTTTGTTGAACTATCAAAATAATTATGTAAAATACTTAAGTTACTTACTTGCTAGTATGTTACAATTTTTTTCAGCATTGTTGATTATACTTGAGTTTCTTATATAATTTTGATGATGCAAAATTATTTTTAGAATTGTATCTATTAAATTTTTAAATATTTCAACAAAATTATTCTTTTTGTGTAGCTGTCGAATCAAACGTTATTCTTCTTCTTTCTTGAGAAAAATAAGCATAAATATTTTTCTTTAAAGATAAGTACGTGATAACAATATTTCGGACTCATGAAACGCGCGTTATAAAGTCGCGTCGCCGAACAATTAGCAGCTCATTAGACTTCCAGGCACGTTTTGTCACCTATATTTTCACCTCCCGCGAGGTGAGGATGGTAGTGTAAGATGAAGGTGCAACAGCTATGAGCCGGATGGAATTCCAGTCTCGTTGCTGCTACGTGGGTGTTTCCGTTCCTTTTTGCCATAAGCATTCGTTCTGCCACTCGTCGACCTGCCGCTGAAAATCGCGCGTTCTGAACCGTAAACGTTAGAAGCACGCGGATGCCAACACGTTCCGGCGACACCGTCGTAATCGATTCTTCGAACGCACCCGTTAATGACGACGCCGAAAAATGCCACAGACCACCGCCGTTTCTAATCGTGAAGGCTTTAAAACGAAGTTAATCGCAATATTCTTGGACAAATTTTCAAATTTTGAAATCAAGATATGCAAAATAATATTAAAAGAAAATAAAAACAGTTGGCCAACTTATCTTTTCGTACACACGATTAGGCTACTTGTACATTTTTTTTCTTTAAAATACTACGATCTGACTAAATAAACTGTCTCTATCCTTTCCTTTTCTAAATATACAATTTTACAAATACTTTCTAAAAATGTCAAAAGTATAAAAATCATTTAATAATTTTTATATTTGCAAAAATGATAAAAATTTATCCGAGACACGAACTCGATACATTGTGTGTAGTAAAAAAATCGGAAAATGATCGCACTAAAAGATCACATTAAAGATTATTATTACATCTATATCATTTGCACATATTAATCATACAGAATTCACGGATTCAATATCAGGATTCATAACATAAACACAGTTAAGCGTAACATACAAGTTGTCGATGGTAATTTCACTGAATCGGAAAATCATCTGTCGCACCCGGCTGCATGCTCGAGGCAAATCAGAAAATTAGATCTCCTTCTCGTCCCCGGAAAAGCATGACGAGGACGAGCCGATAGGCAGGAACTTGAACCAAGGATATGACGTCCGGGTCTCTTAACTTCGAAGTCAAAACCCATCGTCCCGTCTGATCCATTGTCGCCCTTTAAGAGATTAAGCGGTCGCCTTTTAGATCGGCCGCTCGACCGGATGAACCGCGTCCAAAAAATAAATATTTTGAGGACTCATTGTTGAAGAAGTCGCGCGAGCGCAGATGTGAAATAATTTTCAACACGCATCGAATGGTTCGAATGATAAAAGGATGCGAGAGGGAGAGTAGGGAAGAAGAAACGCGAGGGATCTCAGAGAATTTCATGGTTTTCGGATAATGCTCGATATCGGGGTCGCGCGACGAGGATTTCGCGGTTTTTGACTCTGAATGGAGACATGGTCTAGGATTGAAATGTCACCTCGATTTGGTATTGTCGACTAATGTTGGTTTTATGAGCGGCACCTTGTGACTCTGCCGAAAACTCGGGTCTTGTTCATCGAAGCGGAAGTCGAGAGGACGTGCACGCGAAAAGTTGGAAAATGAGAGCTATTCCGATCTTTTTGAACTATCTTTTATTTATGTAGACTCTCACTCGCAAGGGAATAGAAAGATCTTGTTTCACATGTGTTAAGTAGCTCGAGATATATTTTTTAAAGTATAACTATATTTTAGAAGTCAGAGGATCGAATTGTCCCTAATGTCCCTAATGTTAATTTAAATTAACACGAATTCTATTATAAGTTCTTTGAAAATCATTTTATTAAAATAATTATGTAGAAAACTCAAGTATAATGGGCTATAAAGAGTTTTGATATTCTAGCAATTTGAGCTCTACATAATTATTTTAATGATTCCAAAAATTATTTTCAGACTTAACTAAATTTTAAAATACTTTAGCAAAACCATTCTTTTTAAATATTAAAATAAAATAGAGAAGAAAGCAAATATCAAAAAATTGTAATTAATCACATTTCATTTTTTAAATATTTTTAATTTAATTTAATTTGATTTTATTTTAATAATTTATAATATTTTATTATTAACAGAAAATTTATATTACCCATCATAAATTTGAATTATTCGCATCATCTATCGCTCCAAAACTCTCATTAATGTCCTTGTGTTTTATTAACAAAAAATATTTCTAAACTTTTTTATAAATAAGATATAAAAATAAATATTTTTAATTCTAAACTTACAGACCTAAACGCCTCTAATTTTCAATGAATATTTTCATGTAGACAATAACAAAAACAAATTAGATCCTAAGATCCTAGAATCCTAAGATGGCAAATTAAACTGCTAATTTCGGAATTTCTCAACGTCGCATTCCCTCTTCGCTGAGAATTCTTTGAATAAAAAAAAGGCAAAGAAGCGAAGGGACGATGGATGTTTAAGCTAGTCCGTGCGTTTGACATGGGAGACTTGGATCGGTTACCATTGGTTCACCTGGTGGTCTGTGCTTCTGCGAGAACTCTAATCTAATCTGACAGGTCACCGGTATAACAGACTCGGATTAACTGGCGTTTTGTATAAGTTAGTCTACTGATCTCGGGCTCAATGTGGTATATATATCCCAACCCTGGAAATCCCTTATTTTTCTTTTTCCTGCCCCGATGATTATATGTTAAACTGTGACTTTGCTAATGTAAGAATGTTTTCTTTAGATAAAAGTTTCGTTTCTTTGTTCGCGATTGCACCTAGTAAACTAGATGATTGAATGATCGACTGTTTTATAATTATGAGACAGTTGTTACACAAATTTTTACTTAATTTTGATTTAAAATTGTATACATTTTTTCGATTATTAATTTTTCGGCTCTCTCTCTTCAGAGATAAAACAATTTATTTAAAAATGATAAAAAACTATCAATAGATAAAATTTGTAATTTAACTATATAATTTACAAACACTATGACTTATATAAATTAATTTGGTATGTAAATAAATTATTATAAAATAAAATTGTTATTATTTAAAAAAATTAATCTTTCCTTTCTTTAATACGACACAATAAAGCGAAAAATGGCTTTTATAGAGCACGTACTTAAAGGTAGGAGGCAGCATTTGAAATTCAGGAGTGGTTACCATCGAGGTATGTAAACAAGAGCTGTCCAACGTGATCGCCATAAACGATCGATCTATCGATCGGCCGCGAGCAACATCGTTTTCACGGAACCGATAAAACGTAACCAATGACTTGATGGCATGATTAGGAACCCCGTGGAATATCTCTTTATGCATGCTTCTACAATTTATGATCATCTTGCACGAATATTCTCGTACGCTGACCCTAAACAGAATTTGCACATTGATCTGCGGATCAGTCAGATCGATATAAGAATCGAAACTCGTTTAAATCCTTTGATTCTTTTCAAATAATTTCCAATGTCTACTTTTTATATAATAAGTTTCAGTTCAAATTTATTACAATATAAAGATTTTCAAAGATACATCTTATTTATATTTCTACAAAAAGATTGTGGAATTTAGGATTAAACTGAGATTAAAGTTAATCTATGACATTAATAGAAATGGATATCAGTTAGGTGGAAGAACTGTAGTTCGAAAAAGCGAAATATTAGATACAATATTTATAAAGAAAGTCTATATAGCGCTAGAATAGGGTCAATTTCTTCTAAAGATTTTACGAATCTTTTCTTCGTGTATGAGATGGATCCCCACAGGAATGACCGAATTAGGATCTTTTGCTAGTTTAGAGACTCTTCTTCGAAATCGTTTTTCTTTTCACAGACTTTGATTCTTTTCTCTGCGATAGGTGTGATTATCCTTGCTTGGTCGCTTTCAAAATTTCGCTTGCCTCCTTTTAAAGACGCTCTCTCAAGAGACTTTTTAAATTCGTCTTTTACGGGCTTGTGCACGTGCCTTAAAAGCCAACGTGGCGTGCGGAAGAGAGGTCGGATTAAAATATTTTATTCACATAAATCCTCAGTATTTTGTGGTCAATTAAAAATGAAATATTACATACTTGTCTTAGCCAAGATGCTATCGTCTCCTGATACTCATCATCAACAAATTATCGTTTATTAATAAATATGTTAAAACAAGAATTCTCTCTCTCTCTCTCTCTCTCTCTCTCTCTTAAAATAACAAAAAACAAACTAAATCTGGACTAACGAGAGTCAGCGCAAACGGAGATGCGCAATAAAATTTTTACAAATAAATTTGTTAATTCATACAAAGTATTAATATTTTTATTTGAAATCTTGAAAAATCTTGAAATTTTCATCAACAATCTTCTTAATCCATACTAGATTTCGCGAACGCTCAAGGTGGAGTCACTTGCAGGTTGCCAAAACTGTAGTCTGTACTGTAATCTATACGATTGCTAAATCTCATCATAAAAGTTTGGATGATATATTAATATTCATAGCTAATCACATTTTATGATATATTTTAGTTTTGGCCACCTAGAGTGACTCCATCTTGACCATTCGCGAAATCTAATATGGATTAAAAAGATTGTTGAAAGATTCCAAAAAGAATCGAATTCAAGATTTTTCAAGATTTTAAATAAAGATGATATCAACATTTCATATGGATTAACAAATTTATTTATAAAATTTTTTTGTGCATCCGTTCACGCTGATTCTCATTAGACTAGATTTAGTTTGTTTTTTGTTATTTTACCGTTTACTCTTGTATGTTTAGTTCTTTTTTGCTTAACACAAATAAATCACATTCGGTCAAAATGGGGGGGGGGAGTGTCTAATTTTTTGCGTGGATCTTACAATTTTAAATTTTAATTTTATTAAGACCTTACAATTTCCAGTTTAAGAAAACTGCGCACCAATTATCAGTTTTGAAATACAAGCAATTTAATAATACTAATGATAATAAGGATCTTTAAAGCATTGTAAAGAATTTATTGTAAAAAATATTATTTCCAAAGGCTTAAATGGCGTAATTAAAAAATAATAAAAAAAAAATAAGAATATTAAAAAGAGCAACGATATCATCTATATTAACGATGGATCTAGATGCCATCATTTACAACAGTGTACATAACGTAGTTCGATGATTGCGTCAGAAAATTAATGACGGTGTGCGGCAGTTCCGCAGGAACTTTAGAATGATCGATGACGATGTAACAATTCACACGAGATTTCTATAACCCTTTCCCTCACATCTCTCTTTTCTCTTTTTCTCTCTTTAGAGATCATAAACCTCACCTCACGATCAGATTCCTTTCGTCCGCATTGCTATGATAGTTATCCGTCAGAAGTTAAAACGACAACGTATCATGATAGCCCCATTTAAAAGCGAACATTAACTGAAAAAAACCGACGGAAGGAAACTGTCAAGGGCCTTGGTTATAAAGATCGATAGACTCTCTCTATCCATCGCCGTCGCAATTCGTTACAACAGCGCGCGCGTTATACAAACGTATTACGTGTGTAAATAGTGGCTGACTCTGGTTGATCCAAACCGAGACATTATACGAAAGGGGTTTCTCATTTTCTCCGGTTATACCCGGGGCACTGGGAGATGCTTATCGAAAACCGAGGGCTTTGTGTTAAAGAGCCTAATTCCCAAATGAGTTATTACCTATAAAACGCGCGCGGCCCTTGAGTGGACGGTAATATTGCCGCAGTAATAAACGGGCATTTATGGTGAGCCGAGAACCCCTCTTGCTCGGTCTCTCCCCCGCGGTTCGCTGGTCTCGTCTCCCTTTCCGGACCTCTTTCCACAGAAGCGGGTACGTTATACAACAGCGATGTAAATTAAGCCCAGGGTGGAAAGTCCTCTCCTCTTTCTTCCGTGTATGACATCGTTAAAACATTTACGTTATAACATTTACACCGTCACGATCTCGTGCTTATAATAATCCACAAAGTGGAACACAGCGAAAGTCGCGATGTAACTTTAGGAAATCATGAACCGCCTGTCACATAATTAACGCGAGTATTCCTTTCAAAGCGCGACCAATATTACGTGTAATTGTTGCTTGCAAATGCGAAACATACGATGTCTCTTATGTTCGCATTGAGTATCAGAACGAGCATATTACAATATTTCTTAGTTTAGTTTTAGTAGATTAGTTTAGTAGATTAGTTTTATGACGTATAATGATGTCACAATGATGTCATCGGAAATACAAGAATAGAGGTATATTATTATTGTATGAAATATTTCGATTTTAGAAAGGTTACACAGACAGCAACTGACTATTTAAGTTTATTTTTTGAAAGAATAAGTGATAAAAAAGTTGTAAAAAAGGTCTATTCGGTAGGATACGTTCGATTTGAAAATTCGATTCGATTTCATAGGTATCGAGTCTCGCAGTCGCATTGTAACATTACCTCGCGTCAAAATAATAATTTTCGCTTCCTTATTCTTTATTCAATGATATTTGAAGATAGTAGATATCGAGCTTATCTTGTACAATTATTCTTGTATCCTATAACTTTCAAGTATTAAATAATAAAACAATCTATAGACTTACGATTATAACACGTAAATATTTTTTGATTATTTCAATATTAATAAATATAAAATGACAGTTTTATTTTTTATGTGTAATAATAAGTACATTAAGAAATGTCACACAACTTTCTGTTCCTTATTTGATTAAGTCTTACATAAGTCCATGCAAAACTGGTCGTAATAAATATAACACCATTTTGGAAACTGCGTCTCCTAATGAGCCTCTTTAGGCTGTTATTAAATTATAAATTATGACAATCTTATTTCTCATTTAATAAATCGGATGTTTTACCACGGCCGTTAATTTCTTACCGACACCTAGGGGTCTACGAGATATTTCATGGGCCTCGAAAAACTGGTTCGAGCTATTCAGTCCCGTCGAAAGAACGAGGGTACAGGAGCTTCGAATCGTTTTAGATTCATGCTTCCTACACATCAATACTGAGAATTTTATTTCTTCCCGCATTCTTCATATTCCAAGCTCAAATTTATCCTTATTATAATATTTATAACGTTGTAAAAGAAAGTAATTTAATTCCATAAGAATTTATGGTTGACAAACAAGCGAACGATAATTTTGTTAAAAAAAATAACCTCGCGTTCAGCTTCCCAAAAATAATATACACTCGTTGCGTCGCCACTCTAATCTATATATCACTTCTTACTCCAAAAGTGGTACAACTCAAAAAATGAGGTTTTCAAGTTATGTATCATGAATGATTTAAGTAAACACTACTCTATCAATCAAAAGTAAAAATTAACTTAATAAAAAACCATCAAAATCTTCATTGAAAAAAGATTCATTGAAATTGTTAAAATCGTCACAATTAAAAAAGGATAATTTTTTAAGATTGTATGATAAAAATGACAAAAATTATATTTAATTGTGTTAAAAATATACCTAGAATTAACACACACACACACACACACACACACACACACTTTACTAAAAGTAACATAGCATCAATGTTATAATTTCGTACTCAATATAATTATTATATGACGCTGTGTGTTATGTTAATTTGTATTGTTAAGTGCAAAAATATAATATTGATGTTATGTTACTTTTAGTTGATGTCTAAATTCTTTTTGTCGATATTATTTGATTCAACAATAATTTTCTGCTAACAATAAGTTGAAAAAATAATTCTTTTTCTTTTTCTAAAAAAACTTTTAAGTATTGGAATGATATTATCTTTGCATTAATATATGTATTAAGCCTCATTATGCTATTGTCGGAATGACATCAAATCTTGCAATTTCGACAATGATTATCCTTGCTGGTGTAAAAAACATAACTTGTGACATCGCAGTGTGCCGATTAAGCAGCGAACGAACTGTGAGAATTTCGATTGCCGATACTTTATGTCCACTATGTATAAAATTTCGCAGTGCGAAAGTGAAACGTCTTTAACGCAGCTAAACGAACATAAAAAGCAATTCTTATTGGTCCACGTGTGAACGGATCGTGGAAACGATACGGATCTATGCCTCGCGCGACTTAATCCGATCCCTTCCCATATGGCGTCCTGCGGTGTACATGGCGCTTTATTAACCGTCAATTGTTTGTTCAACATTCCCCAAAAACCCCCGTAAACGTTCGCCGGTCTGATTTACTGCCCGCTCGCTGGGCCTCACGAGGCTCTCCTTTGCTCGTCCGCGATGAGAATCGTTTAAGAATCCTCTTGGGTCCAAAGACCTGCGGAGGCGTTTCTTTTCTCCAGGAAATCATCTTAATGCAACCCCATTCCGTTCGGCACTTCTATTTTATTCTCGATCGTATACCTGAACGCGCAGAAGTAGGCGATCAATTTCAACCTTTAACCTTTGCGATGCAAATTAATCTCGACAAATGGATTCCGATTAAGTACATCGTCGTTATTTCAATATTATATCATTGCTGTCTAACGTAATGATCAATCATTGTCGCTCGAAATACTTTGTATAGTATAATTTTTGTATGATAATAATAATACAACGATAATAACAAAGGCATTGTTACTATAATTATTGGCAATATTATTATAATTTCAAGAAATATTTCAAGAAGTAAAATAAATATACAGTTAGTGGATATGACTCAATTATTGACGAAATGACAAAAATTTTAAGTATTAAGCTTTTAACATGTACGACTCTAAATAAATATGTTATTTACACAAATTTAATAAGACAAATTCATTTAGAGTATATTAACGTTATTATATCTTTTATTTTCTCAGTTGTAATTGACGAAATTTGAAGTGTTTGCAAAAAATGCGCAGAGTCACGAAACGCCAGTCTCCACCTTGACATAAGGATATGAAAGGTGAACTTGGAGCCAATCGCCAAGACTGGTCGAATACCAAAACGATTTAGATAAGATCCCATCGATGACCCCTTCGCCTCTCGTCGAGGTCGATCCTCGTCCGGATCGAAGGGGAGAGCCACGTATAACTATAATAAGCCACCGCGCGAGCCCATTAGTTGGATTATTAAATTTCTCGATCACGTCGGAGGGGGAAGAGGTCCCGAGAGCGAGCCAGCAGGTTTCGCGTTTAGGCAGCCATTAGCCTCGAGATTTACGCCGCGCCGTAACTCATCGTACTCATTTGTTCGTCCTGCTCCTTCTTTCTCCCGCGTTCGCCGAGATCATGACTGAGTGAGAGGAGAGAGCGCGGCTCTCCTCGTACAAACCGGGGTCCACCCTCGAAGCTTCGACAGACTCCATTCACTGTGGCTACGCGATTGGTTGATCCTTCATTTGGTGCGTATCCCCCTGTCACGTTTCCGTTCCCTCGTACCGCGGCGTGTAAACAGTCTGTTTTAACGTGCACCTCTCCCCAAGCTTCCCCGAAGAGCACGGTGGCCTGAACGAACGTGATGCCGACGCGTTATTAATTCAGCGCGCCTCGCACTCTTCGTTTCTTGCGATGGTAGCCACGTAAACGCATTCTGCCTTCAATTATTTGAAAGCTGAAGGAAGGTACTGTCACTGTTCAAATGAAATACAATCATAATTCTTTTTTATATTTATGTAAAGATTCTATTGAATTTTTCTTACTGAAAAATCTCACAGATTTACACACTTTTAAATTGCGTGCTTTCATTGGAGAAGTAAGGACAATATTAATAAGAGAGAACAATAGGATTGTTTAGAGATCTTTAAATAAGAGCTCTCTAAATCTGAATCAGATAGTCATTAATTACTCAGTGGCATACTAGCACTGATAATCAATGAAGTTCAACTAAAAAAAGGAAGAATGTTTGAGCATTATATAACTAAAATACTGACATTTGCACGTTAATTCCAATCTTCCAATATCGTTTTTTAATGAATTTAAGTTTTATTTATTGAATTTAAACATTAAACAAGGTTAATTAGATAGATCATATAATAAAAATTAGCTAGGGATCTCATATTTAATTCACTGATTACTAGTGGCATAAATGGCACTGATATCAATGATTATCCACTGATTTAGAGAGAGACAATTTTTTATTGGTCTGCTATATTTTCTAGAACGCTTAAAACAAAATGAACTAGATGTATAAATTATAAAGATGCGTTTGGACTAGAAGCATCAAGTGTCAAGCAGTGAGCAGCCACCAATCAGAGTGAAAGTACACCAATCAGCGAGGCGATATGACGACGAAAAAATATTTTTTTACTTTAAAATATTTTTTACTGCCACTACTTGTATTTCGCCTGATTAATTTACTGCTCATTGCTTGATGCTTCTAGTCTACATGCATCTTGAGATAGAACGAGATGCATAGATATCTCATTCTATTTTATGTATGATCTATCTCATTCTATCTTAAGCAGTTTCTGAAAAAATGGCGGACCCAACGTATGTCTAATCTCTTATTTAAGGATCTCTAGAGTTAGATGCTTTCCTTGTTCAATTCGTGCAACTTGTAGAGAAAGTAATAGACAGCATAGAGACTCTCAAGTAAAAGTTTGGTCACTCGAGATAAATACGGCGGTAATATTTCATTCTGTATTATAAAATATATAAGAAGTGATGTTTATAAGCGCATGAGCGTCCAAACTAAACATAGCCTCGTTAAGTATTACAAAGTATTATCCGCAAAGTATTATTATAAAAGTACGCGTCATAGAAAAATATTTCGTCATTTGACAAGATACGACAAAAATAATTGTAATCAATTTGTATCATTTTATTTAAAAAGCACCTGTAATAGTTTTGTTTTATACCCAGTTGTAATGTTCATCTAGTGAACCACCTTCAAGATTGTCTTATCAAGAAACAGTGAGTCACAATATTTACTCTAATCACGCATATCTCTGACTTTCATATGTTGTCTTCAGCTATCACTTATGAATGCGTAGTCTATACAAGTTTACCCTTCTCTCTCTCTAGTCTTTTTTTTTCTATCTAGAATTTTATGTCAATGACGTGAATAATCGCTTGTCTTAAATATCTCAACATACACGTACAACATTTAAACGTATTTTCAGGGGAATTTTAACATAGGTTCTTTTTTCATCAACTGGCAGTCTTCTTTTTATGTGATTTTTATCATCGTTATCTCGATCATAAAGCCTCGAATAGTTTTCTTCGCTCGTGCCGCGGAACACGACTATAAATTCTGGCGGGTAATAATTGTCAGTGGTCAGTAATAATTACGGAGACGTCGGTTCTCTGATGCAACTCGTTGATTCTCGATAAGATTTCTGCAGACGAAAGGTGTTACGCGATTCACAGACGGACTATGTCGAGTGCCATAAAGTTACCAAAAAGACGACGGCGCAAAACGGAATACTAACGAGCGAACGTGGGTTGGTTATTTTCGGTGGACGTTACCGAATGATTTGTTACTTTCTCTAATTCATTATAAACGCATTATGCTCACCAATTCATTAAAATCTATGAAGACAACTAGAAAGCTCTTTGATCTTTTTACCTTCCGTGAAATTTTGACAGTTTTGAAAAGGGAAAGGAAAGACAAAACATACAGGAAAATTAGAACGTAAATATAGTTATTTTTATTATAATGAAATTACTATATGAATGAAGATAAGAGGAGAAAAAGATAGAATAAAGCTGTGTTCCATTTAATTCTTATAATATATTAATTCTTATAATATATAATTCTCGCA
>Ga0157364_1002140_pt1 | contig 17981 bp, 16 predicted proteins | sample AttsexASBM2_FD_111476 | JGI IMG/M metagenome (GOLD analysis project Ga0157364, IMG submission 111476) | Fungus gardens microbial communities from leaf cutter ant in Ribeirão Preto, State of São Paulo, Brazil - Atta sexdens ASBM2 | ecosystem: Host-associated > Fungi > Mycelium > Unclassified ...
AACCCAGATATCCGAAGATATCTGGGTTCTTAAATATGGCTCCTCTGACTGGACTCGAACCAGTGACATACGGATTAACAGTCCGCCGTTCTACCGACTGAACTACAGAGGAATTGTCGTGAATACGGGGCGAATATTAACGGTGGTGTCAGGGGATGTCAACCCTGAAAAACGTTTCTGGAACCAACTGGTTATCTTTAAAGCACTCGCGCTAAGTGCGGGCGGTTGTGGGCAGCAATTTCACTTTTACGGCTGAGAAACCCGCCAGTTAGTGGATAAATGTTAATTTAAAAATTAACAAATTAAACCAACAATTAACAATCTGTCATCTTGTACTATACTTAGTTTCAGTAAGCCATAGGATGGCAGGTCATCGCCGGCATCCGGCGCGATAGTTAGGGCGTCGCGGTGCAGACAATATGTTCAGTACAGGAGCGAACCATGAGTCTCAGTGTTTATTCGGCCAGGCTTTCTGTGGCGCAGGGGATTTATCAGTTGCTGAATCCGATCCCTTACGGTTTTTTTGTGGGCGCCATGATTTTTGACATCATTACCCTCTATAGCCCTGAGGTGCTGTGGCAGAAGAGTGCCAGTTGGTTAATTACTCTCGGCCTGATATTTGCCATTATTCCGCGACTGATTAATTTGGTGCAGGTGTGTCGAGGTCCCCGTAGATCCGCCCTCAGTGCGGACCGCTTAGGCTTCTGGTTCAACCTGCTCGCCATCGTAGCCGCGATCGCGAATGCCTTTGTTCACAGTCGGGACGCTTATGCCATTGTGCCCGAAAATGCCATGTTATCGGTGATCACCGTGATTTTCCTTGTTATCGCGGTGTTGGTCGCCGCGACGTCTTCACTCACGCTGACCGGAGGTCGCCAATGAAAATCAGCACCCCATTATGCCCGCTAGTGCTGGCCGGTTTATTGGCACTGAGCGGCTGTGATCAACAGGCGAAACTGACACCTCAGCAGCAATCAGGGGCAGACCCGCAACTTCCGGCAGCTCAGAATTTTATGATCCCGCCGATGCAGGTTCCCAAAGCGGCGGGCTGGGCACAGGGCGCTATGCCAAAAGTGGCGCCAGGCTTGCACATTGAGCGCATTGCCGCCGATCTGAAACATCCCCGTCAGATCTATGTACTACCAAATAATGACATTTTGGTGGTGGAAAGTAACAGTCCTGGTACGGAAGCGGTCACGACGCCTAAGCAGTTAATTGCCAGCATGGTGAAAAATCAGTCTGGGAAAGGGGCAAAAGGTGGAAATCAGATCACGTTACTGCGCCAGACAACCAATGGCTGGGAAAAACATCTTTTTCTACAAAACTTGAATTCACCGTTTGGGGTTCAGTTGATTGGTAATACCCTGTATGTGGCCAATACCAATAATATTATGCAATACCCGTATCGACCCGGTGAAACCGAGATAACCGATGCAGGTAAAGAACTGGCGGATTTGCCGGATACTATCAACCACCACTGGACGAAATCGCTGCTGGCCAGCCCAGACGGTAAGTCATTGTTTGTCGGGGTCGGTTCTAACAGTAATATTACCGAGAACGGACCGGAGGTCGAGTATCGCCGCGCCGATGTCCTGCAGGTCTTTACGGACACTGGTGCCAGTCGAGTCTATGCCAGCGGCATCCGTAACCCGACAGGACTACAATGGGAGCCGGTTAGCGGTAAACTGTGGGCCATCGCCAATGAACGTGATGAAATCGGCGCCGATTTGGTACCAGATTACCTGACCTCGGTGACACAAGGGGCCTTTTACGGTTGGCCGTACAGTTACTATGGTCAGCATGTGGATCCGCGTGCACAGCCGCAGCGGCCGGATCTGGTGGAAAAGGCAGTCAAACCCGATTATGCCTTGGGATCGCATGTTGCACCGTTGGGTCTGTGGTTCTATACGGGGCATCTGCTCCCTGCACAATATCAGGGTGGGGCGTTCATAAGCGAACACGGCAGTTGGGACCGCTCACCGCTTAGTGGCTATCAGGTGTCTTATGTCGCATTCCAGCAGGGACAGCCAACGGGAAAACCCATACCGGTGGTAACGGGATTTTATTCGGATGACCAAAAATCCCTGTATGGTGCCCCAGTTGGCCTGATGCAAGATCAGCAAGGTGCACTGATTATTGCTGATGATGTCGGTAACAGTGTTTGGCGTGTCACCGGCGGCTAAGCTAGGCTGATCTCCTACCAAGGACGGTAGGGGAATATCAGTCAGTTACCAAAGGTGGCAGACTTTTTGAACGTCGACAGAAATAATCTGATGTATTCTGAAAAATAAACTGTGAAATCATTCAGATAATCATTGGTATACTTAGGCTTTACCCTTACGACACTGTGTTCGGTATTGATGAAGCCTGACAGCCAATGACTAAAAAAAACCGATTTTCCCGCCGCCACTTTCTATTATCTGGACTGGCCGTCAGTCTGCCGGCTTTGGCGAAAGAAGAGTTTGCTAACTTGATTTTTACGCCACTGCATCAGCCTGTCTCCGCCACTCCTACCACAGTAGTGACCACGTCATCGTCTGCACAAAGGATCAATACCCGTAAACTGGTCATGATTGACCCAGGACATGGCGGTAAGGATCCCGGCGCCATCGGTGAAAGCGGTGAGGAAGAAAAACACGTGGTGCTGGATATTGCCCATAATTTGCGGCGGTTATTCGAACATCATCCGCATATTGAAGTACGATTAACCCGCGAAGATGACCACTTTATTCCCCTTTATCAGCGCGTTGAGATCGCTCATCAACATAATGCTGATATGTTTTTATCGATCCATGCGGATGGCTTTCCCAAACCGCAAGCTCATGGTGCCTCGGTGTACGCACTTTCTACCCGCGGCGCCAGCAGCACTATGGCCCGTTATCTCTCCCAGCGGGAAAATGCGGCAGATGATTATGCGGATATCAGCGTCCAGACAAAAGATGCTCAGTTGCAGAGGGTGTTATTCGATTTAGTGCAGAACCAAACGATTAAAAGTAGCCTCGATCTATGCCGACATATGATTGGCCACCTGCGTACAGTACACACTATGCACAGCTACCATCCCGAACAGGCGGCCTTTGTTGTACTCAAATCACCGTCTATTCCTTCTGCGTTGATCGAAACGTCCTTTATTACCAATCCCCAAGAGGAACACTTGCTGGGTACGCCGCAGTTCCGAATGAATATTGCCAAAGCCATCGCCGGCGGTATCGAAAGTTATTTTTCCTGAGACAGTGAGGCCTTGCCGACATACACTTAGACAGATAGGAAAATATCCTACACACGGACTGTGGTGAGTGTTAATGAGGGATCTTTCAGGCAGTGACAGCCACTGCCTGGTGGGTTGCGTAAAATCGATTATGGCTTGCTGAGGTCTGTTGCGACGTGATTCGCTCCTGTCGCGAGGCTGAAATCAAAGGCGTGACTGACATCTACCGGCTTGGGTAACACTTTCTCTTGATAGAAGACATCCGCTGAGTGTTGCAGCGCTTTTTGTAGTGTTGAATTAAAGACGACTGGAGATATTTGGGCACTGGCTATCCATGCTTGGGTGACATTACGGGGCATCTGTAACTCATCAGCGAGTGCCACTGAGAATTGTTGAGGGTGCTGCTGCGCCCATCGTTGCGCTTTTGCCAACCGGGTCAGTAAGTCTTCGATGGCTGCGCGTTTATCACTATGGATCGCTTCCTCACGGGCAATGACGAACGAATACCCGCTCATTATTCCTTTGCCGCCACCGCCCGGAACCCGCTGAGCGTTATCAAGGAGCAACGCCGATGACAGATAAGGTTCCCAGGGGATCCAGGCATCGACTGAACCGCTTGATAAAGCAGCTCGGCCATCGGTGGGGGTGAGATAGCGAATTGATACATCGGTACGGGTTAATCCAGCCTTCTGCAGTAATCCTAGTAATAAGTATTCACCCCAGCCACCACGATTGACGGCGATGCGTTTTCCTTTAAGGTCACTCAGAGAATGTATCCCAGAATCAGGTCGTGTGATTAGGGCAATGCTGTCCGGATTGTTTTTCCAGGCACCTACCGCTTTCACCGGTGCGCCAGCAGCGAAGACATAGAGGAAGGGTAAATCGCCTGTAAAGCCGACATCTAGTGCCCCAGCATTTAAGGCTTCCTGAACTGGTGCTCCGGAATCAAATGAGCTGAGGGTAAGATGATAAGGAAGATGCTGTAGTTCACCTGATGCTTTGAGTGCCACTAATCGGTCACCTTTCACATCACCTATCCGTAGGGTGACGGGCTGGGCTGCAAATCCAGCGTGTGCAGAAATCGCTGCCAATAATATTAATGAACGTGCGCGTAATCTCATTAGGCTCTCCTTAATGACTGCGTTTCGGCAGCGACCTTTTGACGGGTAAGTGGGATCAGATGCTTGCCGTATTCGATAGCATCATTGAGTGGGTCGAAACCTCTAATCAGTATTTTATGAATACCGAGCCGGTAATAGGCCAGTATTGCTTCTGAAACCTGATCTGCGGTGCCGACCAGAGCGGTGGAGTTATAGCCACCTGATACCAGTCGGGCGATACCGGTCCATAGGCAGGTATCCAGCCATTCTCCTTGTTCTGCCGCATCGCGAAGTCGTGCTGAGCCAGTACTTTGCGGTTTCGGCAGTCCGAAATGGTGGCCTGACTCAGCGAGCTGTTGTTCTGCGACCCGATAGATATGCGCGGCTTTTTCACGAGCCTCTTGTTCCGTTTTGCCGATAATGGGACGGAATGAGATACTGAAATCAATATTGCGTTGATGCCGTGCCGCACTGGCCTGCACTGCTTTTACGGTTTCAGCGGCACCAGCCAGCGGTTCTCCCCACAGTGCATAGGTATCTGCGTACTGGCCCGCAATTCTGATTGCATCCTGAGAGGCACCGCCAAAGAAAACGGGTAAATGGGACTGCCGGGGTTTGAGCGCGGAGAAGGCGGATTCAGCCTGATAATAATGGCCTTGATGCTGGTAAGGTTGCTTGTAAGTCAAACTTTTCGCGATGACCTCAAGAAATTCCTCAGTACGCGAGTAGCGTTCTACCTTGCTAAGGAAATCGCCATCCCGACGTTGCTCGGGATCGCTGCCGCCACTGATGATGTGTACCGCAAGGCGCCCATCGAGTAACTGATCCAAGGTTGCTAACTGACGGGCTGCCAGAGTTGGAGAGACAAAGCCAGGACGGTGTGCCAGCAAAAACTTTAGACGTGAAGTTTGACTTCCTGCCAATGCGGTGACTAAGAAACCGTCTGGTTGATCGGACCAATATCCGACTAACACGCGGTCAAACCCAGCCTTTTCATGGGCTTGTGCAAACTCACTAATATATTTTTTATCAAAGACTGGACCCTGAGACGGGATAATTTCTGATGCCAATCTGTGTCCAATCATTCCTAAAAATTCAATACTCATATAGCCCCCTACGGCATCTATCAGGCAGTACGTGACGGTTAGGACAGCATAGGGAGGATATAAATATGAGTGAAGCATGTATTTTTTATAAGCTAATATAAAATTTTAGCATATAAGGCTGGCAGGTGGGGGGGTAATTACCGTCTCTCACTCTGTAAGCGACCGCTATATATCTACAGGGTCAGCTGCAATAGTGGCGGTACAACCCCTCACAGACATCCCTCCCATCAGGGCTTATGCCACACTCCATTTGCCTACTTCAGTGACGTACATTCTCTTCGAAAGTAGGGGGCTCCTTTTAGTACTTTGCTGGGTGAGTAACACCGTTAGACAGCCGTACTAGTCAACGCTGATTGTCATCTTAGCTTAGCGAAATTAATGATTTCACGGATGTTTCACGGCTGCATAAGATGCCTATGACTTATTGCACACCATAGGAAAGACCAAAGGGGCCTTTATGTACAGACCATTATTTGCCGCACGCCTTCGTAGGAGCCGCTGGAACGGCTTCGGTTTGCCTGCGTCCTTCAGCACCTTAGTGAAGCAGGTGATGATTCTGCAGAAGGCTCTATGTTGTCTTTCGGCTCACTCTGGCGCGGACACCACGCTAAGGGGATCTACTCCCACACCATTTTTACGCAGGGTACGACCGACTCTCGTCGCCTCGATCGTCGTCAGAGTGGGGTGAGTAATGATTAAAACACTTTCTCTTTTTCTGATGTTGTTCGGTGCCAGCAGCGTGGCCAATGCCGCAGAGGTCACCCTACGGGTTGCTGACCAGAAAGGCGGGATGCGTGCCGTACTGGAAGCCGCCAACAAACTCAACCAGTTGCCTTATCATCTGCAATGGACTGAGTTTCCTGCGGCAGCGCCACTGGGAGAGGCACTTAATGCGGGTGCAGTCGATGCGGGCATTATCGGTGACGCACCGCTGTTATTTGCCCAAGCGGGCGGTGCACAGGTGAAAGCCATTGCGGTTGCTAAATCTAATCCTTACGGTACCGCATTGCTGGTCAACAATAACAGTCCCCTGAAGTCAGCACGTGACTTGAAGGGGAAAAGTATCGCCACCAATCGTGGTTCGATTGGCCATTTTGTTGCTTTGAAAGCATTGGCGAGTGCGGGGTTAACGGCCAAGGATGTGACTTTTCGGTATCTACCGCCAGCAGATGCCAAATTAGCCTTAAGCCGAGGGGATGTTGATGTCTGGGCCACCTGGGAACCCTACACCGCCTATGCCGAAACTCAAGATCATATGCGGGTACTGGTTAATGGGCGCGGGTTATGGTCAGGGAATACTTTTGTTGCTGCGACCGATTCAGCGTTAGCGGATCCGGCTAAACGCAAAGCATTGCAGGATTTCCTACAGCGACTGGCCAGTGCTCAGCAGTGGGCCAATCAGCATCCCGATGCTTATAGCGCAACCTTAGCGAAAATGATTGGCTTCCCCGTACAGGCGGTGAAACTCTCTTTTACCCGAAAAAATATGGTCTGGCAGCCGATTGATGCTGCCACCGAGGCGGAACAACAACAGACCGCGGATTTCTATCATCACAGCGGCTTGTTACCAAAAGCCTTACAAGTCGCTCCGGCTTTTGACCGCAGTTTTCTTCTTCACTCGGGGGGCAGCCAAGCAACCTCCGCCGCGAATCATTAATAGGACAGTCTCTTATGGCCATTTTTCCAATCGGTACCACCGTGACTAATGAAAAGAGTGCCCGTCGGCACAATGTACCATTACGGCGTTTATCCAATGCCCTTGTTCCCTGGGCTGTACCTATTGCCATTGTAGTTATTTGGCAGTTGGCAGCGCAGGCTGGCTGGTTATCGGTACGGATTTTACCGGCACCGGTGACGATTGCGAAAACGTTTTGGCGCATGACACTCAGCGGTGAACTCGGCAGTAATTTGGCAATCAGTACCGCCCGTGCATTGACCGGTTTTGTGATCGGCGGCTCGATTGGATTGGTACTTGGCTTTATCACTGGACTTTCACGCTTAGGGGAACGCTTGCTGGATACCTCGGTACAGATGCTGCGTAATATTCCCCATCTAGCACTGATCCCGCTGGTGATTTTATGGTTTGGGATTGATGAAACTGCCAAAATTTTTCTAGTGGCACTTGGGACGCTGTTCCCAATCTATCTGAACACCTATCACGGTATCCGCAACATTGACCGCGGCTTGCTGGAGATGGCTCGCAGTTACGGTGTTAGTGGATTCAGCTTGTTTCGGCAGGTGATCCTGCCCGGAGCATTGCCCTCGATAATGGTTGGTGTTCGCTATGCCCTGGGCGTGATGTGGCTAACGCTGATTGTGGCTGAAACGATTTCATCGGATTCCGGTATCGGCTATCTGGCAATGAATGCCCGCGAATTTTTACAGACCGATGTGGTGGTCGTGGCCATTATCTTATATGCGCTGTTAGGAAAAATCGCTGATGTCCTGACGGTAGCTTTAGAACATATTTGGCTGCGCTGGCATCCGGCTTATCAGTCGAAGGAGAAATAATCATGACGACCTGGCAACAAACTGACGGCACAGCGCTAAGCGTTCGACATCTCAGCAAGCATTATGGCGGTACTCCGGTCCTGAATAACGTCGATCTCGAGATCAAAGGTGGTGAGTTTATTGCCGTGGTCGGGCGTAGTGGATGTGGTAAAAGTACCTTTCTGCGGTTACTGGCCGGATTGGAGCAGGCCAGCGGTGGGCAATTACTCAGCGGTCAGCAGTTGCTGGCAAGCGTTCAGGAAGATACCCGACTGATGTTTCAAGAGGCGCGGTTGCTACCGTGGAAAAGTATCCGCGATAACGTCGGCCTGGGACTGAAAGGACAATGGCAGGATGCGGCGGTGGAGGCGCTACGGGCTGTCGGGCTGGCAAGCCGCGCTGGGGACTGGCCTTCGGCTTTGTCCGGAGGACAAAAGCAACGTGTGGCACTGGCACGCGCCTTGATCCACCGGCCTAAATTATTACTGTTGGACGAACCCTTAGGGGCATTAGATGCATTGACTCGCTTAGAGATGCAGGAACTGATCGAATCCCTGTGGCAACAGCACGGCTTTACGGTGGTGCTGGTGACCCATGACGTCAGCGAGGCTGTGGCGCTAGCAGATCGGGTGATCCTTATCGATCACGGCCACATTAGCTTGGATCTGCCAGTTGATGTACCGCGTCCGCGGCGTCGCGGTAATGCACAACTGGCCGAACTGGAGGCAGAAGTCCTGAATCATATTCTGACTCCCCCCGCCTCTGCCCTGGGATCGGTAAGGAGAAGTGCATGATAGCACCACATCCGGAGCGCCTCGGTCGGTTTATTAATCAGCTGTCGGCAATACTTGATCAGCTTCCGGCGGATCAACAAGGGGAGATCCTGTCCCGTAGTGCCCCTTTAATGGCTGAGTTGGTTCGCGAAGATGACTGGTTAGACGCGACCTTTGCTGAACCACACCCGCAACATTATCAACAATATCTATTGTACCTCGATCCCGAAGCCCGTTTTTCCGTGGTTAGTTTTGTGTGGGGGCCGGGTCAGGAAACTCCCATACATGATCACGGTGTTTGGGGATTAATTGGCATATTACGTGGGGCAGAGCAGTCACGCAGTTTCAGTGTTGATAACAGCGGGCAACTGGTTGCAGGTGATTGTGTGGAGCTACGCCCAGGAGAAGTAGAAACCCTTTCACCGTTGGACGGAGATATCCACCAAGTACGCAATCTGTTCAGCGACCGAGTCTCAGTCAGTATTCATGTTTATGGTGCAGATATTGGTAAAACGGAACGGCGCGTCTTCTTGGCCGATGGCAGTGAAAAGCTCTTTATTTCGGGCTATGCCAATGTCCCTGTAACCCAACCACGGAGTCGTCACTGATGGAAAAAAATCTCTATTTTGCACTACGCAGTGCCGGAGAGATCCGCCAACAGTTGTTGGACGGTCAAGAAGTAGCGCTGGTGGATGTCCGCGAAGAAGCCCCCTATGCGACTGGACACCCGCTATTTGCAGTGAATATCCCGTTATCGCGACTGGAGATTGATGTCCTTAGCCGTATACCGCGATTGTCGACGTCGGTGACGGTCTATGATGATGGCGAGGGCTTAGCGCTGCGGGCTGCACAACGCTTGCAACAGTTAGGCTACAGTGATGTGGCCTTGTTGCAAGGGGGGCTTGATGGCTGGCGTAGTCAGGGGCTGGAGCTATTTATTGATGTCAACTCACCCTCCAAAGCCTTTGGTGAACTGGTCGAACACCAGCAGAAAACACCGTCATTGGCTGCTGAAGAGGTTGCCGCACTGTTACAGCGCTCTGAAGATGTTCGTGTGGTGGATGTGCGTCGTTTCGATGAATATCAGACCATGAATATTCCCAGTAGTACCAGCCTGCCTGGCGGTGAATTACTGCTACGGATCCGTGATTTACTGCCTTCAGCGCAGACGACTGTGATTGTTAACTGTGCCGGACGTACCCGCAGCATTATTGGTACCCAGACCCTGATTGATGGTGGACTGGAGAATCCCGTTTATGCGTTACGTAATGGTACCATCGGCTGGACTTTGGCCGGTCAGACCTTGGAAAAGGGCCAGTCGCGACAGTATGGCGAACTGAGTGCCGCGACCACTGCTCGGGCACGGATAGATGCTCGTCGTGTGGCAGAGAAATACGGGGTTAAAGTTATTGATGCTCAGCAGTTAGCTGACTGGCAACAGCAGAGTGACCGTACCTTGTATCTGTTCGATATCCGTAGTGAAGCGGAGTACCTGGCGGGTCATTTGCCTGGTAGTCGTCATGTGCCCGGCGGGCAACTAGTTCAGGAAACCGATCACTATGCGAGTGTGCGGGGTGCCAGAATTGTACTGATTGATGATCTGCAGGCCAGGGCTGACATCACGGCTTCTTGGTTGGCGAGAATGAACTGGGAGGTGGCAGTACTTGATCCTGAACAGGCGATAGCCTTTAGCGAAACAAGACGCTGGCAGCCTCCTGTGCCAGAGGCCGGTTTACATCCAAGTGCTGAACCGGCGATTGTGGCCAATTGGTTAGAGAGTGGGACGACCCAGGTCCTCGACTTTACTACCAGTGCTAATTACGTCAACGGCCACATTCCGGGCGCTTATTGGTTATTGAAAGCAGATCTGCCAACCTTGGCCGCGAAGGGGCAACTGCCGGCAGCTGAACGTTACGTTGTCACGTGCGGCAGCAGCTTATTGGCAAAATATACTGTCAATCAGTTGCAGTCGCTGACCGGTAAGCCCGTGGTGGTGCTTGAAGGCGGTAATGCGGCGTGGCGGACGGCCGGGTTGCCGCTTGTGACCGGTGAGAGTGCATTGTTATCAGAACGTATTGATCGCTATCGGCGGCCTTATGAAGGTACCGATGTGCCACCTGAGGTAATGCAAGGGTATCTGGACTGGGAATATGGACTGGTGGCTCAGTTAGATAACGATGGTACCCACGGTTTCCGTAGCTGATCACGGCCTGCGACCCTACATCGGCCATTAGGTCTGCCGCTGACATAATTCCCATGACAGTGTGCTGCGGGTGGATTATCTTATTGATGATAATAAGAGATTCCAACAGGCAAACCTTAATGGCCGGTGAAAAAATGACAGAAACTCGAAAAAATGTGGTCGCCGCCGATACGGATCGATCACTGGATAGGTTCGATATCGCAATACTGAAGATCCTGCAAAAAGACAGCTCGGTCTCTAATGTGGCCTTGGCGAATAAAATAAACCTCAGTCCGCCGGCCTGTCTGCGCCGCGTAGAACGCCTAAAACAGCAAGGTTTTGTTCAAGGAACTGTCGCGTTACTCAACCCACAAGCCCTAAAAGCAGGCCTGGTGGTGATGATTGGGGTCGTTCTCGATAGGTCTACCCCGGAAATCTTCAAAGAGTTTGAAGGGGCAGTCCATAACATTCGTGGTTGTATGGAGTGTCACATGGTCAGCGGTGAGTTTGACTATATTATGTTGTTGCGCACCACCGATAATCAGAGTTTTAACAAGCTGCATGCGGAGCAGTTACTGTTCCTGCCAGGTGTGAGGCAGATCCGTTCGTTTATTGGTTTACGTGAAGTGTTCTCTACTACCGAAATTCCCCTCTAAATTTTGTTCATCCCGGGTCGCAGACAGTGTTCCTGGGTGATCAGTTTACTTCTCCCGATCGCTTTTTAACCGTTTTTCGGCTTTCAGCCTGTTTATTTGGTGTTGCGTTTAGCACCAGAAAACAGGCTGTAACCCTGCCTGTCGCTAACCTATTATCAGTTCGTTTTAATTCATTGAAAATATTAGATATTTTATTTAACCCTTTAGAGAGTGACATTTTAATTGAGAAATATTATTTCCAAAAAATTGAGTTGATCATAATTAAATTAAGTTTAATTGTTTTTTGTGTTTTTTTTATTACGTAATTTTCATAAATTACGAAATTTACAAAAATAACGAATACTGTAAGGTAGTGATCAACAACTTAAGGGGCCGGAATCGTTATCCGGGCTACCAATATCACCAGGAGATAAATGATGAATCTTGAGAAATTTGCCCGTTACCCGTTAACTTTCGGACCCTCGCCAATCACCCCTCTGAAACGTCTGAGTGCGGAACTAGGTGGTAAAGTTGAAATTTATGCGAAACGTGAAGACTGCAACAGTGGTCTAGCGTTTGGCGGTAACAAAACCCGTAAAATGGAATACTTAATTCCTGAGGCTCTGGAGCAGGGTTGTGACACTCTGGTGTCTATCGGTGGGATCCAATCGAACCAGACCCGTCAGGTTGCTGCGGTTGCTGCGCATTTGGGCATGAAATGTGTGCTGGTTCAGGAAAACTGGGTTAACTACTCTGATGCCGTCTATGACCGTGTCGGTAACATTGAAATGTCTCGTATCATGGGCGCCGATGTACGTCTAGATTCTGCGGGCTTCGATATCGGTATCCGCGAGAGCTGGAAACAGGCGATGGATGAAGTAAAAGAGAAGGGTGGTAAGCCTTTCCCAATCCCGGCCGGTTGTTCTGAACACCCATACGGGGGTTTAGGTTTCGTGGCTTTCGCCGAAGAAGTCCGTCAGCAGGAAAAAGAGCTGGGCTTTAAATTTGACTACATCGTAGTCTGTGCGGTTACCGGCAGTACTCATGCAGGTATGGTGGTCGGCTTTGCTGAAGACGGTCCATCACGTAAGGTTATCGGAATCGATGCTTCTGCAAAACCAGAGAAAACCAAAGCGCAGGTTCTGCGTATTGCGCAAAACACCGCTAAACTGGTTGAACTAGATCGTGAAATTACCGAAGAAGATATCATTCTTGATACCCGTTACGGCGGACCTGAATACGGTCTGCCAAACGAAGGTACCTTAGAAGCGATTCGTCTGTGTGCCCGTACCGAAGGTGTACTGACTGACCCAGTTTACGAAGGTAAATCTATGCACGGTATGATTGATATGGTGCGTAACGGCGAATTCCCAGAAGGTTCTAAAGTGCTTTATGCACACTTGGGGGGAGCACCGGCCCTCAACGCTTACAGCTATATCTTCCGCAACGGCTAATGACCTTGTAGTCGTCAATGTTAAAAACCGGTTCTCTGAAAAGAGAATCGGTTTTTTGTTGCTAAGTACCTGCTTAGCAAGCATCTTCACTTTTCGTCGTCTATTGTCCGACAATTGACCCTAGACTGGGGTTTCTTATCTATAGTACTCCTACCATCCACTATTACGGCTAAACCCACGGCTGCAAATAATATTGCACCTATCCTCAGTGCTGCACTTTGGCGTTTTAATTTCCCCTCTTAGTTGGGTTTGTGTTCGGGCCGGGGTCACACGCAAGCTATTTTAGGGTCCTAAGCACCATCATAATGCCTTTATTTGGCGCAACACTGTCAGCGTAACGGGCAGGTGTAAGTGTTTTTTCCTACAAATGCCGATTGTCAGTGATTCGCGGCATAAAGTGCCGATGCCATTTATGCAAAAGGCATTTAATGCCAATTAAAAAGATGGCACATAAACTGCATCCTTATAAAAGACCTAGCTGCACAACTCATTGAATTTTGACGAAGAGGTCAGGTTGTATAGGCGGAGTCGACTAATTGATTATCAGATAAATAATCTCTCGACTTCAAAAAGGAGCTGTTTCCAGCTATCGCTGTAAAAATGAGGTGTTTTTATAGAAATAACCACTAATGGGATGATTTTACGCTAGTTAGGCTTTTCTACTAGAAATCAGAGGTGAAAAACAGGCTGCATAACAGGAGACAGGATACCGATTCGTCACCTCAGTAGGCGTCAACCGAATAAGCACGATAGCAGGGTACCCTGCGTCACAGTAATATTACTCAATCAGCACTTTAACCAGTGAATTAACGGAGAATATCATGGCTGTATTTAAACCAAAATTTATCACTTTCGATTGCTACGGAACGCTTATTAATTTTGATATGGCCGGTGCTGCCAGTCGCTGCTTCGCTGATCGCGTCTCACCGGCTGAAATGTCGGCTTTTACCACCGATTTTTACCGCTATCGATTTGATGAAGTATTAGGTGCCTGGAAACCTTATTACGATGTGGTCAGTGATGCTCTGCAGCGTACCTGCAAAAAGTGGGGTGTGGCCTGGAAGCCGGAAGACAGCCATTATATCTACGAAGATTGTAAAACTTGGACTGCACATCCCGATGTTCCTGCCGGACTTGCCAAAATCGCTAACGAAATCCCTTTAGTGTTATTAAGCAACTCAATGAAAGACCTGTTACCGCACCATATTCCTCGGCTAGGTGCACCGATTCATATGGGTATTACTGCCGAAGAAACCGGCGCCTATAAACCGCAAATGCGCGGCTTTGAATATATGCTGGATAAGCTAAATTGTGGTCCGGAAGATATTCTGCATGTGTCTTCTAGCCTGCGTTATGACCTGATGACCGCCCATGATTTGGGGATCAAAAATAAGGTGTTTGTTAACCGGGGTCATGATGTCGGTAATCCGGCCTATGGGTATACCGAAATTAAAGATATTGGCGGGCTAGCAGCAGTCGTCGGTTTATAAGAGGGGAATACCATGAAAATGGAATCCTTCTGGCAGGATAACCGACCGGTATTTACCGGCGGTTGTCAACAAGCATTACCTGAGCGGGCCGACGTGGTAGTGATCGGCGGCGGTTTTTCTGGTATCTCCGCCGCCAGAAATCTCGCCAAGCAGGGTATTGATGTGGTGCTGTTAGAAAGTGAAGGGGTGATGAGTCAAGCCTCAGCACGCAATGGCGGCCATTGTAATAATGGTGTCGCCCAGAACTTTGCTGGACTGGTAGCCAGCAAGGGGGTCGAACGGGCTACCGAAATTTACCGTGCCTTTGATACGGCGGTGGATTATGTCAGCTCAGTGATCAGCGAAGAGCAGATTGATTGTGACTTTCGACGCAGCGGTAAACTCAAGCTCGCCAGTAAACCAGGACATTTTGCCGCATTGCAGTCATCGGCAGAGTGGATGCGAAAAACTGTCGATCCTGAGGTCGAACTGCTCTCCGCCAGTGATATTCGCCGTGAGATCGATAGTGACCAATTTCATGGCGGATTGCTGCAAAAGCGCAGTGCTCAGATGCACATGGGCAAATTTGGTATCGGTCTCGCCGAGTCTGCGGCCCGCTTCGGGGCGAAAATTTTTGAATATCATCCGGTGACTGACATCAAGCGCATTGCCGGTTATCAGCATCGGATCACGACTCCTCGCGGTGACATCCTAGCAGATAAAGTTCTGCTGGCCACCGGCTGCTCTAATCAAGGCCCCTTTCCTTGGCTACAGCGACGTATTGTTCCGGTGGGTAGCTTTATTATTACCACCGCTCCGCTGGAGGCCGAACGTTTACAGCGGCTGTTGCCTGGGGATCGCACCTACGTGACCTCCAGCAATATCCATAACTACTTTCGTACTACCGGTGATCACCGACTGGTATTCGGTGGCCGGGCACGTTTCTCTATCAGTAACCCGACCTCTGATGCTCGCAGCGGGGATATTTTACGGGCTTCTTTGAAGAAGCTGTTTCCCTCATTGGCAGATGTACCGATTGATTACTGTTGGGGAGGAATGGTCGACATGAGTGCCGATCGACTGCCCCATGCCGGGGAGGAGAATGGGCTGTTCTATACCCTCGGCTACAGTGGCCATGGCGCACAGATGTCAGTGTGGATGGGCAACGTGATGGCAGATCTATTGGCGGAAAAAGCTAATCTTAATCCGTGGAAATCGACATCCTGGCCAGCGCTGCCAGGCTATTTTGGTAAGCCTTGGTTTTTGCCGATGACCGGACTGTATTACAAGACCAAAGACCTCCTGTTTTAAGACACTTTACTCTTTGGAGAGGCCTGAATGAAAAAAGATAATGCACCTAATCACCTGGAAATGTTGCTTAAGCAAGGAACCTTGTCCCGCCGCAGTATGCTGAAACTGTTATCAGCAGGTGCGGTTGCCAGCAGCGGGATCATCGGTTTTCCGGACTTGGCTATTGCCGCCGAACAACCGGTGAAGGGCGGAAAAATGCGGGTCGCACTCTCTACTTCCTCAGCGTCGGATACCCTTGACCCGGCGCGCTCCAATAACAGTGCCGACTATACTCGACAGTTCATGTTCCTTAATGGGCTCACTGAAATTGATAATGAGCTGGTGGCAAAACCGGCGTTAGCCGCCGATTTTCATTCAGATGACGGGATCACTTGGCAATTTAATCTACGCCAAGGGGTCAACTTCCATAACGGTAAGGCATTGACCGCGGAAGATGTCGTCTGGTCATTATTACGTCATAAAGATCCGGCTGTCGCCTCGTCCGCTTTCAGCTTGGCTCAGCAGTTTAAAACCATCATTGCTACCAACCCACAACAAGTGACCATTGTTCTTGATGGGTCGAACTTCGATCTGCCTTTGATGCTGGCGATGCCTTACTTCTTGATCGTACCAGCGAATACTACTAACTTCGCAAAAGGGATCGGCACCGGTCCATTCCTATGCAAAACCTTTACTCCAGGATTACAAACCATCGGCACCCGCAACCCGCATTATTGGAAAGCTGGCTTGCCGCACCTAGAGGAGGTAGAACTACTGGGGATCACCGACCAGGCTGCGAGGGTAAATGGACTTCTGGCGGGTGAGCTGCAGATGTGTTCGTCTATCAGCGCCGGCTATGCTAAACAAATCAACGCCAGTGGTGGCCGCTGTAAAGTATTGGAAACCAAATCCGGCATGTACAGTGATCTGATTATTCGCACGGATATCGCCCCTGGGAACCATCCAGACTTTGTGATGGCCATGAAATACCTGCAACCCCGTGAATTATTGATAAAAACCGCTTTACAGGGATATGGCACAGTGGCTAATGATACGCCGGTTCCCCCTTGGCACCCGTTGTATAACGCTGACTTGAAGCCACGCCCGGTAGACACCGACAAAGCCCGTTATCATTTGAAAAAAGCCGGTATGGAAGGGGCTAAGGTCGAGGTGGTGACGGCACCGAATATTGAAGGTGCTAACGAAGACGGTTTGATGATGCAAAATCTTGCCCATCAGGCTGGACTCAACCTCAATGTCCGCCAGGTCCCGTATGACGGTTACTGGTCAACGCACTGGATGAAGGACCCAGTGGGTTTTGGCTCCATCAACGCGCGGCCGACCATTAACCTGTTACTGTCACAGTTTTACCTGTCCTCCTCAGCCAATAATGAGTCCAAGTGGCACAATCCGCAGTTTGACCAATTGGTGATTGCCTCACGGGGGGAGCGTGACGCCACCAAACGCAAGCAGATGTATGATGATATGCAGAAGCTGATTTATGACCACTGCGGCACACTGATCCCGATGTTTGTCAGTAACCTCGACGGCTACAGCAATCAGGTGAAGGGATTGGAAGCCTGGCCAAGCGGATTGATGATGAACTACCGCTTCCATGAAAATGTCTGGCTCTCTGCTTGATTTAGGTGTGCCTTTCCGTCGCGTCAGACTGCGGCGGAGAGGCAGTGATCATAGCGGTGCAAACCTTGTCCCTTTAACCCCTATACCCGTTCTGGTTTCCTTGAACGGGTTTTAGCCCACTGTCTGGACTGGAACTTTTGCTATGACTTCTGTGTCGGCCGAAAAGGGAGAATTGATGTTAGGTCTGCTTAGTGATGATGTGTAGTAAAAAACTTTTGAAAACAATTAACTATTATACTTTTACGCCATAAATATTGACGCTTTAAGCTCCCACACTTATTGATTCATAGCAGTCCTCAACGTCTACAAAAATTCCCCTCTTTTGACTTTTGTGATCCCTATCGTCTGCTGCTTGCCAATATCGAGGGCAGATCACCGTATTGCCTTAACTTAACCCTGAAAATACCCCGTTAAAAGGAAATGACCGTCAACACAGCGACAAACGTATCCAGGATATCTCGATAGGTTACGTCTAAGGATAAGGAAATCCGACGCATGGCAGCGATGGGTTTTTACCTGCGGGTGGGTGATGCGACGACCTGCGGGGGAAAGATACTGACCGGCGATGAAACCTTAAGCTGGTACGGGGTTGCGGGCGCACGGGAAGGTGATGCGGTGTCGTGCGGCCAGCAT
>Ga0157364_1002141_pt1 | contig 17978 bp, 13 predicted proteins | sample AttsexASBM2_FD_111476 | JGI IMG/M metagenome (GOLD analysis project Ga0157364, IMG submission 111476) | Fungus gardens microbial communities from leaf cutter ant in Ribeirão Preto, State of São Paulo, Brazil - Atta sexdens ASBM2 | ecosystem: Host-associated > Fungi > Mycelium > Unclassified ...
ATTTTGATCTGTGCTAAATAATCATTGACATGTGATTATTACCCTCAATCAGTCACCCTCGAGGGAGTGAAACAAAGAAAGTTCTAACAAGCAATAGTACCATCAAAAAGTTTTTATTGCCTTAGCAGAATGAGAAGAGGGAGTTTTTGCATGGGGTGATAGCTAATGGGGATAGGGAACTAAAGGCCTATCAGAAGTATCTTTATTGGTTTGATGGATGCACTACCGTAATAATTTCTAGGATACGACAAAAAAAATCGATTGCCAATAGGCAAGCAAAATTGAGTTTGTAGCTGTAATTATAACGGTGTAATTGTTCCCTAACTACAGATCGTGTAAGTGCACGTTATTTGTTTGGCAAATGGTTGGAACATGACAGGTTGTCAACCGGTAAGATTGCATGATCTGATTTTGATGCGCTCGTATTTCATCGCAAACACGCTATGGATGGAAACAAATTTGATACCTTTAGAAACTGAGCACTGCCATTGTTGCGATGGTATGAGTGTGTCATTCGATCTCTGATTCAGTGACGTTCATAGTAATGAGAAAGACGAAAAACAAAAAATAGCACACACAGCAAAAGTTTGAAATGTTATTTGTCCGATATATATATATATATATATATAGACTGTTAAACTTTTGAGATTCGAAGTTGTATATTTTTAATTTAAGATATATAATATTTGCAAGATAAGTTAAAGCGAGCCATAACAACGTCGCAAAGAGAGAGATGTTTAAATTAGATATAAATTCTATTATATATCGAGCGAGATAATTTATGCTTATCATTTTGATAATTTAATTTATTTCAGCGTTTGTTGTAAAATTTATGTACTTTTTAATACAATTATTTGATTGACTTATCAATATTGTATAGACGGTTACTTTTGCAATATGCTGCCTGTGAGAAAAAGAAAGGAGAGTATGAATAATAGCAAATTAATTTAAGAATGGCAGAATGAAGCGGAACTGACCGCGCGCGCGCGCGCGCGCGTTCTTTGCCTTTTTCAATTAAATTAGCTTGTAGCGATGGCCACGAATCAATACTTACGAATTCAATGTTCAAATAATTTAAGCTTGAATATTTTTTTATACTTTATTCATAAATTTGCATTTTGATGTAAAATATCAATAATAAATTAGGTTGAATCAAGATCGCATTGTCACAGAACTAATAATTTTCTTACGTGCATTGATATACTATTACTAGACGCGCAACTCTCTCTCTTCTTCTGGATCTTTTGCAGGATATTGTGCTCAGAGGAGTAAGCTATCTTCTTCTTCCAAGGGTAAGAGAGAAGCGTAAGCGTTGTCCATGAATAATTTCAACGAGATTTTTATCACTGTTGTAAACTCTCGACCTCGCGTCCGGCCGCTCCTGAGGGCGCGTAACAGAAATTTATCACGCTCGTTAAGCGCAGAAAAACTTTCGAGCGAACTTTTGCGACGTAATTGCTCGAGGTAGCCTCGACACGCGCTTCGTATGAGCCCGAAACAAGCGCAGCTACAAACGTCCGTAAACGATTATGTTCGAATCCAAAGCATTTTAGCATTCAATGCCTTTAATTTGCTACACTGAAAAAATTTACTAAATCTTAATAATATTTCTTTGAATAGTGATAAGTGAACATTTACTTACAATAAATAAATATTTATTCAATGAAATCAATTATAGTTAAATCAAATTAATAGTTTTTGTATCAAATAAATATGTTTACATTTAATAAATATTTATTTATTGTTGTTAGAACTATAAAAACAAATATTTATTAAAATTTAATATTATTTTTCAATGCCGCTTAGATAATCCAGTTTTACAATGAGTAATATTTAAAAATTATATTTGTACAATGTATTTGTAATGTATGATAAATATATATTTCTGAGCAGTTAGTTTAATAAAATTTTTATAAAATTTAATAAAAGTTTTGATGAATTGAATAATTGATATGAATCTCGTATCAATCTTTATCTTGAGGTGGAGAATAAATGTTTGGATTCGTAATTAGATAGGTATCTTTAGAGCTATATATGTATATCTAACAGTGGAGGGATACACTTCCAATTAATACGTACGTCGTGTTTCAACGCGCTTTGTATGATATAACTTTCAATCGGCTAGATAATTTCGTATATAATCGCGTCACCGCTTAATTAACTTCGGCACTTCCGAATGAACACTTCGAAGAAATCGTAACCATTTAATGCAGTCTGCGTTCTCGACTGATTCGTTTCAGCCGGTAAAAAGACTTTTCCAGACTTGATTCGTGAAGAACAAGAGCAAGCGACAGCCGAATCGCGAGGATGAGACTGTCGACACGATTTTGCTGGGATCGAGATTAATCGATGGGATGAGGGTGGGAAAGGGAAAAGAGTAGATTGGCGACTGAAAAAAAGCACGTCGGTAAGAAAACGGGTAGATGCTTCTCTACGAAGTGAAAAAAGGCAGCGAAAGAGCTCAATTAATCGAACTCTCGACGAAAGACTCCCTCGCTATCGATAAAAGTCCGCGGAGGTGGGTAAAGGAAGTTACTGAAGTTTCTGATGCCTTGTATTTCGTATCCATTGTGCGGATTGTTCGTAAAACTTTTTCAGAAATTTTTCATGCAATTATAATTTATGCAATTTGAGATACGAATGTGCGTTTATTTCAAGGCACGATTTCATCGATCTTGAATTATTTTCTACACATTTTCACGACTTAGTTCTTAATATAAAAATGTGCAAGAATTATTAAATCTCTCTCTTGGAAAATTATTATACTTCTTGCGGTTATAAATGGAGCGACAAATAAGAAGAGATGGATAAGACAAACAAGTAAAGTAGGACAATTAATTTGTTTTCTTGATTTTCAAAACGCTCTGCTAAAATTTGTAGGAATTATAAATATTTTTATATTCAATTTATGTAATGGAAAGATACTTGAATTTTTTTTTTTCGCGTAATCAAATTTTCTCGAAATATTAAAAATAAAGATTAATATTATTGAACTCCAATCGTGATATAACATATTAAAAATCAATCTGTGGTTTTCTAGATATTGATATTATCTCAATAATAATTATATTATCTTGCTTTATCAATCATTTTTAAAAAACTCTTGCATTGTATCAGAATACAGAACTCTTTGATTGTTTTTATCTAGATTACAGAGTTCTGTAGTTATTTATTATAACGTAGAAAGAATTAACGTTACTGGAAATTTAATAGTTCTCAATATTGAATATTTTGTTTCGTATATTGTACGCATGATATTTTTTTTTAGATAAATCAATATTGAGAAGAAAATAGCGAGGAGCAAAATGAAGAGATAAATTGATTTGTAAGAAAAGAATAGAGATGCTATGTATAAGTAATAATGGATTTATTAAACATATGGAATATGACATATGAAATCATTAATAATCATATTTTAAATAAATTATTATTTACAGCTTTAGAAAAGATCGTTAATAAATTTTAGACCATTAATAATCATATTTTATCGGGATAAATATTTAAATAAATGTTAACCTGCGCCCCTTTCACTTTCTCCTTGAGAACAATTCATCTCTCCTCATCGAGCCAATCCTTAAAACGAACCTTCAGGTCATATCATTAATTTCAGAGAAGAAAAATCTTCGGCATTTTTTACAATCATAGAAGTGAGAAAGACGTCTCGTTTCGCGCGTATACTTAATATTTAATGCGAATCGTTCACGCGCTCACATTTTCATTCGGCCTGTCCCATATTGGTGCCATAACTCTTGCTCCAATCTGGACCTTCGTGCGCTCTCGTATCCATCGAGAGTCACCCCCGACGTTTCCCTCTTACCACGTTCGACATGAAATTGGGGATTTTATCGTGACGCTGTATTAACGAACTCCGGCGGACGAGCGTGGATTTAACGGGCAGATCAAGATGGCTATTCCCGCCGGGGAAGAAATTTAATATCGTTTCTGCTCACGTCTCGAAGCGATGAGTTTCGATAAGTGCGATATCCCCTTAACTTTCTACTCGAAAAATGTTTTATGAGATCTCATCCACCATGTGTATACACATATCGAAGCCGGATCGGTTTAATCATCAGCACTGAACGATTGTTTCCTTTTTCACTGATGAATCTTTCCGTTTCGCTGAAATGAATATTTTATGAGTACGAATGAATTATCACCTAACAGTCTTTTCTTTTTGACGTTGGCTCTTTTTTATACTACGTTAATGGAATGTAAAAAACTCCAAAGTTTTGTCTTTCGAAATATTTGGACACACTGTTGCATCTCCTATTAAATATTTGACTTTGATAAATTAGTTTGAATAAAATAAAATGATTGATTGAGATTGATTTTCTATAATTAATTAATTTTTTCCGCATATTATACGGTCATATATAAAGCGGTAAACTTTAATTGACTTAAACGTTGCTATATCAAAATTGGAATTTGCATTATTTGTATTGTATGTTGCATTATTTATGTGCGTATCGACATATGTGAAGATATTTTCACAAATTATTATCGATCGGCTGTCACATGATGCGTTGCATCAATTAATTATGAACGAGATTCGCCTTTTTTCCATGCTATTGTTCAATTACCGTAACTGCGTTAATATGTCCGATAGTTTCCGCAGAAAACTAGGTCGGTGATTGCGTCCTAATAAATATTGTCTATCTGAAACAAATCGCGTCGACTTCGAATATTTTAATTACTCGATCTATAAGCCTCGTTTATTATCGTTAACTGACGTGTACGACCTGAAGCCATTAGTGTGCAATGCCACCTTTTTTTCGGCTGATAAACCTATCTCACGCGTTGCCCAAGAAAATAATGTTTTTGATGGCTTAGATCGATACCCATCGTAAATTGCATTTTCAAACTAATATAGTGATAAGACACGTTGAATGTATTCTTATGAATACAACAGTGATAACAGCCGTCGAATACATTTGTCTATTTCATCAAAATAAATGAGAAGGTTATTTTCATCCGTTGCACGTTACAAATTATCATACATTACACAAATTGTCTTCACTCACTATAATTTTGACTTTATCACATTGATATTTATAAACAAAACGTATTAAATTTATGCAAATTCTATTTGAATATTCCGTACAGCTTTTGTAATCAATATATAGATTTTTATAGTATACGGACAAACATAACTTAATTGAATATCGTAGTTTAGCATATATCCCATTTGTTTATTATGTTATCAGACATGTCCCATTTCTGCATAACTCCGTTTGATTTACGTGCAGAAATTAATGATTCGTGTGCGCGCAGAAAGTGCCATTTTACGAAATTGCCAATAAATAATCCGGCACGATTTAGTCAGTCGGCATCGTTTATAATATTTTCCGACGTGCGCCATCAAAATAAATCACAGATTCACATCAAGATCGCAGTCAATCATGGGACAGACGTTTTCTGCATTTCCATTGAGTCGACTTTCCAGGAAAATCGTTTTATTTCCTAGCATGAGCTTCCCTCCCTTTACGCGGTGCGATGCGACAGTTATTATTTATCTCAAGAACAAAGACCTGCTCCCTTTATTTTCTTTTGTTCCTTCCTCAACCATTTCTGAAGAAGAGATCTTACCAGAGACAGACTATAATAATGAAGCGTTTGCTTCTTCGGTTTGCATCACGCTTAGTACGCCAACCATGAAAAACTAAAGATTATAATTGAAAACGTGCCGCGTTTTATCTTTATTTATTCTTTATTGCTCGATTTTATTTTCCTTTTAATACAACAAGATAGCTGCATATCTCTTCAAATATAAATAAATTTATCGACGGTGATTTTATTTTGCATGCACAAAAACACAATTTAATCGTCTGTAATATATTTCTGTAATTTATTTCTTTTCACGTGTATACCATTTGTATTATTACAATTAATATTATGTCGGTTTTGTTATCGTATTATTTAACTACAAATTATTGTAATTATTAACCTTCCGTCTGCAATGATATTTTTACTCCCTCCATTCAGCTCAAGTTTTTTTACTGTTTTAAGCTTTTAAAAAATAAAAAAATTATAGTTATTTTTCAATATTTTTAGACATTATATTATGTTTTTAGCAATATATTTATAAAAAAATTTTTTAGTAACATATTTTAGAAGAGGAAATCGGACTTCTTTATTTCAGAGAAATTCAAAAGTAAAATTTTGTTTTTACAGAAAAAATCAGAGTTGCAGAGAGACAGAGGATTAAATCATTATTACTTGTTAAGAATTTCTATTGGAAATTATTTATATTTTAAATTAATTAAGAAAAAATATCCCATTAATAATTAATGATATAATATGTCTCAAAAAATAATAATTATAATATATCATAAATAATAAAAGTATTTTATTCTGTATTGCAGATATGGAATCAGAGTGGATCCCTGGCAATGGTTTCTTTTCCTTAGCGGCAAGAATGATGGCGGCGAAGAATATCCTTCGTTGTTGCTGATTTGCTGTAAGTAAAACTGCCGATATGTCATTTTATATTCGTTCAACAAATCAGAAAGGAAACAAAACTGTCAATGTTCATGGCCTCGATTACAAAATGATCGACATTTATTGTAAGACTTTCGTCAATGTCGATATAAACGAAAGTATGTCAACTGGAAAAATATTGATTGCGCATCTTACGTTTAACAGCGTGACTTGTGTCTTTCAAGACAGCTTTTTAAATTCTATCACTGTTACCGAATATTTTAATAACGCTGAAAATTATTTCTACGATTGTAAAAAATGTATTAAGCAAAACAAGATTAGCAACAATAAAACTGTAGAAACAGAAATTATTTAAATTAAATATTAGGAAAATTATTAAATTGTATCGCAATATGCATAGAAATTCGTATTATCTCATATGATATCTATTCATTGAGTATTTAAAATGAAAAGCTGACTGGCTCGCAATAGCTTTTCGCTGTAAAAATCTATAAAATTGAGCTCCATCGGTGAGAGAAGGAAACTATACCAGACTCTAAATTCCGCTTTTATTGTCGCGGGTCGTGGTCGGTCCACGTTGATTCTCTAGTATCCGCGGTAATTCAATTTCACCATTTTCTGGTCATATTTTTTTTATTTAATCTATACGTAATGTGAATATCCATCGATATTCTCGCTTTTAAGCTCAGCTATAATGACTCATATAACTTTACCGCTAAGGATAAAAGAAACGGGAACAATACAAAACGTCGAGAAAATAATGAATAATAGTTTGAGAATTCAAAGTCAAACTCTATCTTCTCTTGGCAGCTGACCATAGATAACGTTCAAGCAGAAATAAAAGTTAATAAAAAAAAAGAATAGGGAGAATACATTAAAATGGTTCGGAGTGAAATGAAGAGAGGAGTGCGGGGTAACGTCGGTGATGCTGATACGAGATGGGAGGGAAAATGAAGTCTGTTTCTGTCTGGCAACTCAGCTCCTGTTTTAGTTATCTCGTTATGACTTGCGTATTGCAAAATTACAAAAAGGTGAAAACAATTTGGCGGGATAATTCCCTATCTCCCCAGGATCGATTCTGAATGTTTCTCTAGGTGTTTATTTCAGTTGCTTATTTCAGAGAGTATTCGAGTGTTTTTGTAATGTAGAAGTACAATTTGCTTCTGTTATATAATGCTGGAAAAACTAATGCAGACGAATCTTTTAATTTATTTTCTGATTGTGTTAGAACAAACATGAATATGATGGCCATCTTACCCAAGTTTACCCTATATAATATGCTTGTGGAATTATTACGTTTTGTTCAAAGATTCCAATATCTAATACGTATGTTTTTTCTATTTCGTCAAATATTTTATACTACTATATAGCAATAGTAAGTTTATATTTAATTAAGTTAAATATAAATATACATATAAGAAAAATGTTCGAGAAGTTAATATTTTTGCTGACATTTAGATTTTACATTTCAGTCACTAACAATATCGCACAACATTCATTGTGAGTAGAATTTCAGTATCATTCCCAGTAGAATTCAAGCTCGTTAGCTTTTGTGACGTAATGTTTTTAGTCTAGACTTTTTAAAGTGGGTCGAAATTCAACGAGTCTCGCGTGAAGCATAAATTTTAAAGCACGCAAGGCATCGTTCCTTTAAATGGCGAACATATTCCTCGCGTATTGTCCCCTTAGTGCCGCGTAGTGTGCTCGCTTGTTGCGTTTTCATCCGAGGTTGCAACGCCATAACTTACATACGTGCAACAATCGCGTACGTGCAGTTTTAAATGCGGATTGCACGCACAATGGTTGCAAATTAGCAGCTACAACAGGAAGAAAGATCATGAAAAGTTCTGAAATATTAATAATGCGAAAAAAAGTTATAATAACGTAGGTGTCTTCTTTTTGACGAACTAACATCTTTTAAAATTCATTAAAGAGTTATTTATCTTATTTATTATAATACACCCACAAGTTATTTATTTCTTAAGTTAAAGAGTTATTTTATTTATCAAATAATTTTTCATCGTGATATTATTACAGTATTAAAAATATAATATTTGATTTTCTATATTCATTTTACACAAAAAAGTTATGAATAATGTTTATAAAAATAATATTATTTTTTATTTAATCTCTTTGGCGTTAAAATCGATTCTATCTGGAGGAATTACTCTTTTAGTCTTCAAGTCGTTCGAAAAGAGATTCTTGTATAATTTCCATATAGTTATAGTTTTCCTAATAGTCTCAATCCCCAGTGCAGATTGAACGCGGGCGGCTTACGTCGACTAAGCCGCTATGGAGGGTTGCATCATTTACACATAAGAGAGCGTAATACTCATGGGAAACTACGGCTAATAGTTCCCATATTTTAGAATCTGCGTCGAGCGCCGTCGTTCCTACCAACGGTAAATTCGTTTCCTTTTTATATAACCAACTCGACCTTGTTTCTGTCTGCCTCCATGGAGGGCCGGATAGAATATGTTTCGTTATCCCTATTTTATGCGACTCTTCTCATAATAATTTTCATAGCGAGCTAGCCTAAATTACCTTTTAAAAATACAATACAAGGCTTCTCGCAACGGCCGTTTAGTTATTAAAATATTAATTATTTTCGAGTATCAGATATTCGCTCAGCTAGATCCATTATACAGAAAAGGAATACATTTTTTCATTTGCATCTGTTTTATGGATCTATCTCTCTTTACTTCGGCATTATTAAAACTTTAGTCGCGTTATTTATAACGGAAACGACATAAATAACTGTTTGAGCGGATTCCGATAAATGGCTACAAAAAATGTCGGATTCGAGAACAATATGCTCAATTAAAATTTTGTTGCGGATATTTTTCGACAATTAATGCAAAAACACTGGACTAATAAAGCGTGTGTAGTTTGTTATAAACATGAAGAGTATTTATAAGGTTTATTTTCTAGTAGTTAAATAAATGGTTGGAAACTATTAGAATTTAAAGTGAGGTAGATATATATTTGATATTTGGAGAAAGCGAGAAAGAGAATTTTAGTTTAGTGTAGGAATAAAAAAATCTGTAATTTTTCATTTACGTGTTCCTTTATCAGATGCAGTATTTGATTTGTTTGATCAATATTTTGTGATTATTATTATATTAAAATCTTTTAACACATTTAATATGTATTTAACATGTATTTAATATGTATTTATTAAGATAAAAACGAAAGTGAATATAAAATCATTATTCATTATCAGAATTATTAATCCATTTATCTCTTTCGCATTTCGTTTTTCAGTAAAAATAAATTTATGCGTTGATTTTATAACTGGATCTTATTGAAAATATTAAAATAAACTTTCTTAGTGATCATTTATGCAGATTTGCTCCAATTTCGAACAGTTATAGATGCAGGTTATACGTTTTGAAATAAGAACGCTTTGATTTAACAATGACAGAATCGAGAATAAAGAAAGATCTAGATAAAAGATCTAGATCGTTTCACTTTTTGCTCTTCGGGTTTTTGCTCCCAGGATTTCCAGGGTAAGGAAATGGACCTTGCCAGGGAACCGTGTATGCGGCTGTCCGTTCGGTGGTTTTCCGGAAGTTCCGGGATGGGAAGTTCTAGGGTAACTTAAAGTTAACTATAACTCAATGCTCGTAGTCCTTACGCTGTATAACGAGTCTGGGACTAAATGTGAAAGGGTACGCCGACCGGCGACCACCGACCATCCAGCCAACCGCCATGATAGCTCACTGGGTTTGTTCTCATAACGTCTGCTACACTGTCGGCGCCCAGCCGCAGTGTATCTTACTCTCTGTTCGCCGAATGTTAAGACCGAATCCAGCGAGATTTGCATGCCGTGCCTGTGAATTTCGCACGCTGAGCGCTAAAACAACCACGCTGAGGTAAAGCAATTAACGATGTCCACCATAGCTGTCAATCCCCCTGCGTCACACGTTGTAATGGCATTTCGCAAAAGAATCTACTACCGAAATACCGACGTATAATGGTAAAGCTCGTCGCTTTAGATTACAGTTACAATTAGATATAATATTTTTCATGCATAAACCGCGTTAAATTGTTGGAGAATATTATTCAGAAACTCTGCTACATTTACGTAAAATGAATATTTTGACGAATACTTTTTTTCTTCTTAATTTCCCCTTTTAGTTTTCTCTCGGAATAATTGGTTTGCATGTCGTTTTACGCAGACGGTTTTAAGCGAATTTTGCATTCAGCTTAATATTCGAAACAATTATCACTTTTTCCTCATCTCTTATCCAGAACGCTATCAAAATTGTGCAAGAATGAATTTCACGAGAGGTGAAATTTTAAAAGGACCGATGCAATTGCGAACTAGGCGTTGGAATGAGAGAATTGGCGCGATAGAGATCGTTTTCGCGTTAATTTCGAAAGGCGAATTTCCGAGCCAAGTTTTCATGCCGGGTGTGATGTTGTATGTTTCGCCGTTCGCGCTGGTCATTAAAGCGCAGAATGGGAAATGGAGCAACGGGTCGTATGAATTACTTAATCCGCGCACGAGCAGCACGGCGTGCAAGTAATCGAATCAAATGTGAGATTGCCCTCACGAAATCCCTCCGCACGCATTCCCTATCTGTGCATCCCTCCCATTTATTATCTATGTGCTCGACCCAGCTAACGTAGACTTATTATAAGTGCGCATCGACCGAACTATTATGGACCTTTTTTTATCTCTCCACCTGTGCGTTTCTGATTAAAGGTCTGGCGGTTTGGCGTACCATTATCTTTCCGCATGATTTTCTTTTTCTCGTTACAAAAATCAGCGTAGGAAGATGTATTGATATATAGAATGTAACTATCAATACATGCACAAAATATTTCGCTGGAAATTATTTGAGATTGAAAATTACGATTTTGCATACATTATAAAGAAAAAATACGTACACACGGAGAGAACGGTTTTGCTGAAACATCCAAGAATTTAGCTAGATATAGATTTGAAAATAATTTTGAAAATAATTTAGATCATCAAAATTTTTAGATAAACATTCAAACAGAAAAAATTTTAACATTCTAGCAGTCAGTTTGAGTGTGCTATCTAGAAATTTTGATGATCTAACAAAATTATTTTCAAATTTGTATCTAGCTAAATTTTTGAATGCAAAATCGTTCTCTTCGTATATGATAAATATCATTCATTAAAAAAGTAATTGAATAAGCGTATCATTAATTGAAAAAATAATTAATAGTTTTTGAATATATAGAATAGTTTTTGAATATATAGATATTGGAAAAGTATTTTGAAACTTAGAGACAGGAGTAGATAGAGTATGAAAAATTCAGCTTTCAGAACTCGCAGACAGACAACAGACAGTGAAAAAATAGAACTCTGTATTTTCTATTTACAAGATTTTCTTCCATAGAAATTTTATGAATTTTAAGAATTTAAAGGATTAGATAAAAAAAAATATCTATTTCACTTTGGTACGTTTGTTATATTAATCAGGTACAATTATAGACTATTTAGAGATCTTGTTTAAAGTGAAATACTACCATAAGATATTAAGAATATTATGAGTTTTTTTTATGGCCATAATAAGATTTAGAGATAAAAGGCTTGGAAAATGTCATTCAGTGCCGTTTTAGAATTGCGTTTATAAATCTCTTCTGTGTGTTGCTTGAAGACGAAAACAGGGTAGCGTCGGTTAAAGCTCGCGGAAGCCTCCGTTCGGGCGATGACGCGAGCCCACTCCTGGATTAAGGAGGTATAAAGAAAAATAGAGTGGAAAAAGGACTTGTTGGTAAGGGGGATGAGAAGTGGAGACTTGGAGAGTGAAAAGAAAGAGCGAAAGAAAGGTGGCGTTGTGTATACGTTATATCTATATACAGAACCCACTAAAGTCGGAAGACGAGGTATGAAAAGAGGCGATTTTCCGTCCGCGGTTTACGTTGCCTTTTTATTGCCAGTCAGTAGAGCGGCGGTGTCGCCACCACCGTCACCCAAAGGCATCGTCGAGAGTAGCCTGAACTACGCGCGTCGAGTGCTAATTACGAATAATTATGAGTGCTAATTAAGAGTCCTTTGTCGCGATGGCGCATAACTATGCGTCAACGTATGATACACGACGCTTTTATGACCAATATAAAACCTGTGTTAACGCCCGAGACGTCATAAAAATAATCGGTTTAAAGTCTGCGTTAAAAAAGCCGTTTAACAATAAATTAAATGCTTTTTAAATGATACGTATAATAGCCATCGTTTTTTCGTAATTAAAATATACACGATTTATAATACCCATTGACTTATCATCCATAAATTGATCTTTTTATTCACGCTTGAATTTTCATCCAATTCCACCGATGAAACACAAACAAGAAATTGAATTAATAAAACGGAAATAATAACCGACTTATTATTAAAAGAAGTATATCTTGCGACAATTTTCGCGTTAACTTTAATTACTGTATTAGCGAAGAGGGTTGAAGACGCTGCAAAATAAGACGCGCCACTGCGCCTACTTGGCGTCCGGCGTTTATCAAACTTTCATGAAACACGTTGAAAGAATGTCGCCAACTCGATGTCAGAATCTAATTAAGATCCGCCCCAGACGGGATTTTATCTCTCTTTCTCTCTCATCTTCGCCATCTCGGACGACGAGCTTTCGCGAGCTGCGCCATGTAACCGGGCGTCTTCTCACCCGAGCGACGCGGCGACTCGCAGCCGCCCGAGACATCAGCTAGGAGAGATAGGAGAGACTAGAAAAAGTAAAAGTCTTAATTAGTTAGCGGCTGAGATCAGAGATCGAGGGTGGAAGGTCGATTGCCTTCAAGCCCGGTGCACGCTCGCTATCATTGTCTGTTTCACACTACATTCGTATGCTCGACTCTCGGTCTTCTTTTCTTCTCTCTCTCTCTCTCTCTCTCTCTCTTCCTTCTCCGATAAAACCTCGGAAAAATTTCATCCCGTTAACGCGATGGCCTCGTCGTTATGTGGCAGATTACTGTAATCCATTGAGGCGTCATCCTTGCTTCACGTGAAATACATGTGCCGCAAAGGTACTTTCTTTCGTTTACATTTAGCTTTTGACGCGGCAAAATTTACAGATGCGAGAAATATTTCCCTTAATACATCTTCTAGAGGAATAAATTTTTTTAAATAAAATCGACTCTCTGGACCTATTGTAGCACTGTTTAGAACTTCTTATCATTAGATGTTTATTCATCTCTATTCATTACATGCAATTACTTCCATTTTTATTTATAATTAAGATAAAATAAACTCGAAGTATTCAATTTTTGCAAGCATAACGTATGCTATTTTTTATGATAATATTTACTTGTTTAATCATTAGAAATGCTTACATATGAAAAGTTCAAATTTACTCTGCAAATATTCAGATGGTGATTTAAGTTAAAATGCGAAAAATAAAATAAAAAAGCGACTTTGTTTTCATACAAATTCGGTCGTAATAAAACTTTCAATGTAAATTACAATTTTGAATGTAGCTAAAAGATTATGAATATAAAAAGTTATAATTTTCTAATATCTCTCTCTCTCTCTTTCTTTTTTGATACATAAAGTGTTTTTTTTATTATGGCAATAACTTTTTTGTTGCATCGATATTTTTATTTACTTTTATATTGGATCTTATAACGTACTGCACGACAAACATTAAGAATAAACAAAAGCATTGTCAAACAGATCGAAATATTTCATCGATTTTTCGATGCTGACATTCCCTGGCATTTGTGCAATAAAATGCACTCGGACTGTCGGTCGCGCAATGCCGTTTGTAGCATTGAAATCGGCGTATCATTTACGATGATCGTCCATCATTCGTAAATCCAACCCGTTCCCAAAACGTGAAACAAACCCGTCACGTGTGAAACATTGTTTTCGGGATATCAAATGGAGTTTAAGGAGATCAAAGAAAAAATGCATAAATCCTTGACGAAATTACGCAACGAAATTCATCGCGGCTCGGTTTGCTACGCGCGATTTGTCTGTGTGTGGACCATTAAACTCCCGCACTCTCATACTCCCCCCTCTCGTCATAGCCATTTTTTCCTCATATAATTTCTCTCGGATGAAGCGAACTCTGAGAGCTTTCGCGATCATGCCCCGCGGTCGGTGTGAAAAACTGGGCGAATTTCCACGACGAAAAGGGTTCCATTAATATCTATTAGCGAACCGTGCTCGACATCAGCCGGATTTATACATTCCTCGTTGTTCCCCTCGCCTTCCTTCTCCTCGATTTTAAATCCCTTTTTGAATCTTCTATTCACCGGCATATCATCGAAGAACAGGAAAAAGATACAAGAGAACGAGCGAAGGAAGAAAATCATAGAAGATTCTGAAATATGAGATGTCATTTGTTTTCATTAATTAACGCTAAATTAGAGTGCCAGACACCGAAACTGATACATTTTCCGCTTTATTAATATTCCGACAGCACAATCCCTCGCATTTACCAGTTTTCACTTTTGCGTAAATATTTCGTCACCTGTTCTATTATGAGGAAGACAAGAGGAATTTCGTTGTCTCGCGATGCTGTTCAAGCTCTATTTCTGGACTTCTGAGCATAGATCGATTGGAAGGGTTTACAAGTTATACTCAGAAGATACATAACGAAATTTCATCAAAAGTTTTGCAGATCTTTTTAAATTGCAGGACGTTTCAAATTAGAGAAGACAGTTTAATGACGATTTTATTTTTAATTTTACAGGTGTATTCGAATTTTTGTAAATGTATTGTGTAACTTTATATAAAATTTTATTTTGCTACAAAATGAATTCCTCGATATTATAAATATTACTCAATAATTTATTGTTAAAGTAACTTGCATATTCACCGCAGCATTTAAAATTTTTTATTTATGCTTATTTAATCCCTTTTTTATATCTCGTGTATTTCGAACGTTACATAAATATAAAGACGCGATCAAGGTATTTTTATTGGCGTATCTTATTCACCGTTTGAGCTAAAGAGATTGTTTTCGTCGCTTTATTTCAATCCTCTTATCAAAGCGGCTGTGCTTCCAATTTCCCGGGCGCTTTTATGCACTTTGAACGATGCGCTTAATTCACCGAATAAACGCCTCCGCGCTTTTTCTCCCGTACGGCCGCGCGCACGTAATTTGCTCGAAAAAGCGGCCCTACGACTCATCCCTGTCGAGGCTAAAAAGCAGCGGTGACTTGCGAAGCATATTCGAATTCAAAGGGGTCGTAATTAATCGACGTGAGCATGTTGTAACAATCGTCGCTAAACTTTCATCCATCACCATGAAACAGGTTTCGACCCTTTCGGTTTCGAATTTCCTTTTATGCACGGCAATGAGATTCAAAAAATAAATGACATAATAGAAAGCTGAAAAAACATTTGCGCGCACAAGAATAAATGATGTATGCATGTGTATCGAAAATCGAATCGAAAACGGTATTAACGTTTTACATTCGCTTTTTTATTTCGGTTTATTATACTTTTCACAAGTGATTATTTTTCGTTACGCATTTGTTATCATGGAATAACAGTGGAATATATTGACACTGATGTAAATTTCAATGCACGTTCCAGTAGACAACAAGTAAACGGGTTTGATAATCCTCTTGCGTAGCATTTGTTGTCATAAATCAAATTAACGTAGAAATTCGTCGGGAAAACGTGAAAACGTTTATTCAGCTATAAAGTCATAATAGCATCATATCGGAGTATATCATAAAATAGTAAAGTCTCAAATAAGCTTCCAGTCAGTTGTTTAATTGATTGAAAGAATATAAAAGCATATGATTTATCATATGTAGCTTTTATATTTTTTCCTTTTATCATAATCCGAGCGTGTGTTTACAATTAGTTTTATTATACTTTATTTTATGGTAAACCTTACATTGAACGTTTGTTTCATTAGTTAAGAATTCTATCAATAATGAAAGTGACTTGATTTTCTAGTAGAATGACAGTGAGGTAGAGAAGTTTACATGACATAGAAATTACTGTAGAGCCTCTAATTGTGACTAATGCATTCTTAATTGCCTGATTTACATTTTGCACGCTTTAGCGTGCGACTTCTTTTCTTTGTTAACAAAAATTAATTTGGGATTAGCATACCAGAGCTCAGCGCAACGTTTACGTACTTAATAAGAGCTGCAGAAGCAAAAATACTCGCGTACTGTTACTATTGTGAAATATGATACTTGCGTGTAGTTGTGCACGATTTATATACATATATGCGGGACGTTATGACTGATATATATTTTATATTTTTTTTGTATAAAAATTTTATGAAACAACCACGTCGTTTATCATGTAAAATTATCTAAATTATTGTAAGTCGATATTTAATTTAGAAGTGACTGGCAATAAAATTAATTGAAATATTTGTACTCAGATTCAGTAATATTAAAAGGATAGAAAAATAGAAAATAGAAAAATAGAATAATTCAGGATTTTATTAAAACAAAAGCTGACATAGCTGTTTTTTTAATAATAAAAGTTCCATTGTTTGATGTAATAACTGAAGTCACAATGTATATTAATGTATTTTCTCGAAGTCTCGAAAGGATTAAATATCTTGGAAGCTTAGCCAATGTTTTCATTATGCCATAATTTATACCAAAATCTTTGATACCACAGGCGAATGCATTTCCGGATTTCTTCGCGCAGATCTCCTCGACACGGTGCTTTCGCGGTTCCCAATTCTACGAGTTTGCCTATCATCCGGTTGCATCTCTTAAACTTATTTAAGTTTCCCCCATATTTTATCCCAAAGCGGACGATACTTTGAAGAATACGACGAACCACTCTCGCGGTGAAATCTTACCGGCTACAGCGACCGCTATCGTATGGCCCATCCACGCCGAAAATCCACGTAATCTTCGAAAGCGTCTCTCGATTCTGGAAACGATCGCAAGAAATGATAAGAAGAATGACGTAAAATAAAAGAGGAATTGTGTATTTCGTCAAATCCTGCTGTTAGAATCGATTCTCGAATAATCCCGCTTAATTTCGTATACGATGCGAATCCGATTTAATATCGAACGGTAGCTCTTCGTTTACAAGTGTGAAGTGTATAATCGGATATCGTCTCCATAGTTACTACATGGAAAGAACGATTTTTGCTGAAGTATTTAAAAATTTAGTTAGGTATACATTTGAAAATAATTTTATTGGACCATCAAAGTAATTAAAATAATTGTATAAAATGTTCAAACTGATTATTATAGAATGTCAAAACTTTTTGTAATATTATTATTATTATCACGCTTGAACGTTTTATATAATTATTTTGATGGTCCAATAAAATTATTTTCAAATCTGTACGTAGCTAAAATATTTCAGCGAATTCGTTCTTTTCATGTATAATCCATTAATACACTCTCTTCTCTTTGCCATGATTGTTTTTCGTACATTAACTTTTATACATTAAAATTATTTTGTTTCGCGCTATTGCATTTTTTATTTTAATACCATTTTAAATTGTTAAAAGTTATACATCGAGAAACGTATTCTTTTTTAAGAATATCAGAAATTTTCTTTATGTGAATATTCCATATCGAATTTTAACCTAGTATTGAATTAAATTCATTACTTC
>Ga0157364_1002142_pt1 | contig 17974 bp, 5 predicted proteins | sample AttsexASBM2_FD_111476 | JGI IMG/M metagenome (GOLD analysis project Ga0157364, IMG submission 111476) | Fungus gardens microbial communities from leaf cutter ant in Ribeirão Preto, State of São Paulo, Brazil - Atta sexdens ASBM2 | ecosystem: Host-associated > Fungi > Mycelium > Unclassified ...
GTGTTATAGATATATGTAGTATAAAACCTGCTAACATTTTTTAAATATTAATATAAAAATATTGTATATATATAATATTAAAATATTATATATATATATATATATATATATATATATACACACACACACACACACACACACACACACACACACATATATACATATAATTTGAGATTAACATGAAAAAATTTTTATAAAGCAAGAAAATTGTTTTTATTGATCACTGGTGAATATTATGTGAGCTCAAAGCTTAAAGCTCTGATGAATATGCAATTATTTTTTATAAAAATATTTTGAATAATTTAGAAAAAGAAACCTTGAATACCTATTTTGAATCACTAGTTTCTCGTGTAGTATGAAAACAAAAATTTAATTTAATTATATTTCTGTTTAAGATTTTTTTTATAATATATCTAAATCAACGAATGCTGAAAGAGGATGAATTCAATTTTATTTGAAAATAAGTTTTTCTTCCCATTTATCTTGAAAATAGGTATGTTTGTAATGCAAATAAGACTTTTGTCTCAGGTTTTTAAGAGTCTAAAATAGACATTGAAAATAAACAATAAGTGCAAGAAAGTACGAGAAAGAACACAAATCGTAAAAATTTGAAAAAAATGTAATGCTACATCTTGTTAAAAGTTTTGATGAAATTTTCGAATGATTAAACTTGAAGAATATCCAAAAGAGATAATTTAATAATTAGTGTATTAACTTTCTAGTGTTTTCGAAATTATATAAATTGTCTCATACAGTTTAACATAATTTAAGATAAATAAAATATATGTAGTAGCATACTGTAAAATTTATTTTTTTTTAGTACAGAAAGGATAGGAGTTTCAAATTTAAATTGTTCATTTAATAGGTAAACATTTTAAGAATTAGAAATATTTAAAAAAATATACTTAAATTCCTAAAAATAATTTTGTTAGTTTTTTCACTAAAATTAAAATTAAGCATTTGTTAACATTGAAAAATTTATTTTCAATTTCATTGATAAGTTTCTACAATCATCAATTTATTTTAAGACTTCATGAAAAAAGAGAATGAGAGAGAGAGAGAGAGAGAGAGAGAGAGAGAGAGAAAGAGCTTTAATGGTAAATTCTGAGATTTTTGGATTCTGAAGTTACCAACACGTGTAAAGTTCGAGGTCACGCATGGCGGATCGCGTGCCGAACAATAATATCACTGTTATGGTCTGGGAGTATCACGTGTTAGCAGCAAATCGGATTTTCGGTTTTTCGAACTCTTCTGTATCAGTGAAGCGGAGTTAATTCTAGATATTTATTGATCTGTGAGAGCATTAAGTACTCCAGAGCTTTTAAGCCTTCAAAATTGGCGAATATTAAAAAGAAATATATCACTGACATTATTTGTATGAATTCTGTATTTTTTTTACTTACATTTTTTAATTTTCATTTGAAATTGATCTTTTCTACTTATATACCTTTATATACCTTTATATACCTTTGATTAAATCACCAATAGTAATTACATTTTTCAGTATAAATCATGATTATTCAACGAGTAATAATTCAATATATTTAAATTTTAAATTTATTAAATAAAATTTGATTTTAATTAAAATGCTCTAATGAATTAAAAAAACATGATTTGCTATGTATTTATTGTCAGACTATATTTTGCGAATTTATTTGATATATTTGAGAATTTTTAAAAAATAAATGTTGCTATTTTTTGTAATCTCTTAACATTCTATCAATATTTTTTTACAAGATAAACTTTGAATTTCTAAGAGATAATTTGAAAGAATTTTCTGTTAATAAATAATATTAAATAATACTCTGTATATTAAATAATACATTTACCACGGTTTATTGATGTTTGTTGAAATTATTAAAAGTTTTTAGTATTTTTAAATATAAATAGAAAAAAATCTGTTAAATGTTCTGTGTGTTTTTTTTATTAGTGATATTGATTTTAAAAATTTCTACCATTAATTAAATTTATTATAACGATAATTCAAAATTATGAAGCAATTCAATAAAATTGAAAACAATAGTGCTTATAATGAAAATATAACGATGTTGTTTCTGAGTTTGCTAAAATTGTTTCTTCGTCGCGTGTAGCTAGCATAACAACACTATTCCAGTGGTCTACTCTACTCACGCTATGCTAGCTACATTGAATATGGAAAGTAAAGGAAGAACGAAATGCGATATGCATGGTTAATCGTCAAAGGTTATCGATGAAAAGTCATATATTTACTGTATATATGTATATATATATATATATACATTTACTGTAAATAATCAGAATAAGTGAGGTATAAAATTGGCATAATACAGACGCTCGGACATTATATCGATAAAGAAGAAGAATTTGACTCGGATATGATTCACATGCATAAACCTTAAAAGCTTCTATTCTTGTGCTTTCACCTTATAGTAATAAAGATGAATATAAATAAATGTTTTGTGAAAAATATTAGAATTATTAATTTTAAGAAGCATAAAAATTAAAACTCGATTATTTCTCCCTAAATTGACGATCCTAATTTGACATGCCATGTATGCGATCATATAATGTATACGCAGTGTCGGTCTCAGAATTATGACATTGATATGAACGAGAATAGACACTTGGTATCGGCATTTCGAGCATATGTCGCACTATTAATCGATTATTGAGATGCAAAATGTAATGTTTCAAAGCAAGGTATAGTTTGCTTATTATTTAGATATTGAAAATTATATAATTAAATGAAATATTTCAGCAAAATTAATCATAAAATATTGAAAAATTATTTTGCAATTTATCTATCAACCAAAAGATAATACGAGTTCTCGATGAATTAAAATATTAAAATATTAAAATCGTTTATGATAGTATTTAATTATAATATAAAAATTGACATTGTATTTTTTACATATGAAGAATTCGATGTTCTCTTAATATATGTATAGTCTCATTTCTGTAATTATCGTTAATTGAACGAAAGTCTTATGACATTTGCTACTTGGTTCACGAAATTTCTACTTTCGAAACTTGTTCATTAAACAGGTTTTTATTTCATCTTGATTCTGGATATAGCTTTAAAGTAACTAAGCTAATTTAACAAAAGTTTCTAGTAACTCGCTAGATAGTCCTGTGAAAAATTTCAACATCTCCTTACGGCGAATTACAGCTGTTAGTGTCGACACATACAGAGCGCGCTTGTACCTTCCTTGTGAATTTGATTACGTCATTGTTTATGCATGTAAGTTTATTGAAAATATCACGACCTGAGCATGAATGCTGTGGCTTTGGGAATTTGCAATTGGAATCTTCATGTTTGTCGAGGTTGCTGAGGTTGTCTAAGATGATACTATATAGACAAGCATTTGGAAAGTGGGCTGTGTTTAACGATCGTGCGAGTAACTTGAGGAAAGACAAAGGTGACGACTATATGTCGATAGAACATCAATCTTCGGTCGAGTTTCATGATTCTAGTTCATTCTATGTTCCCTCAACTTAGAATTCGTTCCGTAGCTCTCCTTCCAGGCAAACATTTCATTGCGGGTGTCTCTATAAATTGGAAACCTCGAAACTTACTGAATCGAAAAGGTTCAGCACATTTTCGTCCTATTATAGACTAATGAGTATCTTGGGAATATTTTTTTCTAACTTTATTCAGTTCGAAGATATAAGCTCTTTGATTTTTTTTTTAATTAGAAGATTTTTGATAATATAATTATTAATTAGCATATTTATTTAAATTAGCATATTTAAAATTGAGATTAATTTTTTACAAATATTGTCAAGATTAAAGAAATTTCTAAACGAATATTAGGATTATGCGCTTCTTCTTAAACAAACAACACTTCTTTTTAAACAAAATTATATATTTGATTCAATTCATAAATACGTTAAATTCAATAAGTCAAAGTATACCCAATTTGAATTATTTGTTTAATAATTTCTATAAATCATTTTTTACTTAATATAATTAATTTATTAATATTAATATAATATCGTTAATTTAATTGAAACAATGGAGTTAAACAATGTAATTTAAGAAAATGCATTGAAAGAAGAATTTAGTTTATTATTTATTAAGTACATACGTATAGACGTTGCTTACATTGAAATTAATCATAGAAATAAATTGATTTATATATATTTTGACATACGTAAATTAAAAATAACAAAATATTATTTTTAACCGAAAAGATTTTTAATTCAAAATTGAGTTACCAATAGTTAAAAATTGTTCTTTTGGTATAACAGTGTATCTCAAGTAAATATTCAATAATTAATACATTTTTTATTAAACAACGATTATTATGGCTGATAAAGATTAATAAAACATCGACTGAACATTCATCGGAAAGAGCTTAATGAAAGCTAAAAACTTTTTCTCGATGGTTCTTTCGCGCACTTGCTGATTAGCATTGCACTTTTGCCTTCGTTGAGATTTCTTCTTCGTTGCTTCGCTGCTTTTTATAGTGCATTAGGAAATTGAAATCGCTATCTACCAATGAACACTGTATTCTTTACTGCGATTACAGTAAAATCAATAGTGATATTTTTATGTTGCAACTAAATAAATAATATCGACATTCTATGACCGGGAAATTTTCAACTAATTGCAGATTGTGTTTTTTAGCATCTTTTCATACAAATTCAATAAAAATTGATATTTGATCATATCTGATCTTTGGCTTGTCGTATTGGTCGAATAATTTATAGTAATCTTGAACATTTCAGAATAAGATATAAATTATATAAATGTTAAAGATAGTAATTAAATTTTTACTTAGAATTCAAATAAATTTCTAATGGATATAATATACATACTATATATAATATATATTTTAAATATTTCGATAAATTATGATAAAATAAATCTATAAGTTTTACAATTTAAATAATTTATATTATAATCTTTTAAATTTATTTTATATGTATAATATTTTTTATACGCTGCTTAATAAAAATAATTGAAAATAACGATATTTCAAATAATTAAAACTAACGATATTTCAAACTTGAAACTGCTTTAAAATTTCAATATGAAATTAATGGAAAAATACATGTATATGTATGCCGTGCAAAGTTTTTTTTTTATTTTGATTTCGTTACAACTATTTCCATCTGTATAATTTTATATTGTCCGCTAATAAATATTCCCGATTCAATATTGTTTGAATTGATCTTCGATTGATGCATGACTAAATCTAGTATCAATTTTTGCAATTTTTTTATTATTTTTCCGTTCTGTAATCACTTACATCATCCTCGATTCTAGATTATGTGTTGTTATATTTATAGAACGTATGTATAGAACGTCTTACAATCACCGTACTTTTGCATATTCTAGAGATAAAATAGAATAAAAAATCCTAATACGAAAATGTCGAGGCTACAATAGTTTTTGAATTACAATTGATCAAAATTGTAATTAAAAAATTATTATATGTATATCAGCCTCGACATTTTTATATTAGGATTTTTGTCTTAGAATGTTCCAAAGAATTTAGAAATAATAATATAGAAATAATAATAGACTATAAAAGTAAAATAGTTTTTGACTTATAAATATATAAAGTTAACTTATAATTTAAAAAATTGTAGCTCCGACATTTTCATATTAGGATTTTTACTCTATTTATCTCTAGAATGCACTGTGAAAGTATTGTACGATTGTGAGACCTGTATATTATATCTCTAAAAATTCCATTATTATTATTCCTCCTCAATATATTATTATTCCTCTTTGTTTCAGTGACAAAAATTAATTGACAAATATTATAAGTTATAAGCGCGACATGATAAAGAAACTTACAACATCTAATTAAAAAGAATTTTTTGTATAATTTATAAAAAGTGATAAATAATATTTTTAATATTTTTAATAATTTTGAATTATTTTTGCTTGAAGATCAGTTGATGAATATACAAAATGAAATATTAAGATAGAATATTCATGTATTCACACATTTATCTTATACAGATGAGTTTTAAAATATAATAGTCGTGATATATTTTAAGATGAAGATAAGTGATATTATAAAAAAAAATGAGAAACTTTTTGTAAATCTTTCATTATTCTATAAAATTGTCATACTTAAAAAATTTTGTTATATTTTATGGAACATTTTATTGCTATGTTTCTATTTTAAGTCATGACAGTTAACGATAATTACTTTGTGAGTATTTGCATTGCAAATAACTGTGAAGTACTGCGCGTCACGAAATAAATGAAAGTTTATTAAATTCTTTGTGTTTAAAACCATTTTCTAACAGATGTAAATAAGAAAGATTCGTAATTATTATCAGCTGCACTGCATGATAGAATTTTGCGCTGCGGCCAATTAATTTTTTCATTGCATCTGTAAGACATAATATACCGTTCTTAGTTTTAATCATTCGCTTTTTGCATTCTCACATCTTTACAGGGGCTAACAAATAAGCATTCTTAAATATATAAACTGCAAATGTTGAATATCTAGAATTTATTTTTGAGATTTTAAATGAATTCTGCGTAATCAACATCTTGAACATTTGATAAAATATGTTCTTCATAAAATGAAATAGTTCTTTGTGTAGTCTTGACAATTCCAGACAATTTAATAAAATTAGCACATTGCGTATACTTACTAAACTTTTATTATTGATTTTTTAAATTCTATATTACTTATATTACGGTCATGAATTGGAAACAGAATTAATTTAATCTAAAATATATCAAGAATTTGAAAATAAATATTTTTCGCATTAATATAATTTTTTTACTATAATGTAATATACAAAAAAAATCTATTTACTTCTAAATAATACATATGGAAAAATTGCATGAGATATATTTCTAATATTTGTATATATAGTTTATTTTATCAATTTTAGAGATAATGAATTGCAATTGGAATTAGAAGTATTTCGCGAGTTATAAATATTGAAGAAAGATATAATTTCATTGCACGAAATTTACGTATTGTTTTTATTCCACTTTCTTTCTTGTCGTTTTATTTTATCCTTGATGTAATGGGAAGCACTAATTACTTGTATGTCGTTACTTGGCGTTCCATTAGATATGATTTACGATCACGGTTCATATTTTGCGGAGAGAGCATGTATCATCGTCGATGATATGTCTTAATTTCTCATCGGCGGTTAGAATAGATCTGGCACAAAGCCATTTGTTCAGTTTATATAGAGTGCATAGTCATTACCTCAAATAATGTATCAACGAAATGCTTTTTTTGGAAAAGTTAATTCTTTCGAGATAAATGTAGGTATATTTATTCAATGTTAGAAGAACGTTCACAAAGCTTAAATGATTTTATCTCATGCGGTTTTACTAAATAACGTGTGGTACAAGAAAATTCTTATTTTTTTTTACAATCCAAATACGTAATTTCGAATGTAAACTCACATGCAGGTAAACTTACCTCTTTTTGAGCTTTCTAGTCTTCAGCCTCGTTAGCTATTAGCCATCAGCTCTTCAGCATAATTTTTGAAAAGATTTAAAACCTAAAATTTAAATTTCTATTTTGCAACCGTTTTTGCTTTAAACTCGTTTGAATTTCACTGTTAGAAATGTTTGTGAATTTACAATAAAAATGTAATTTACAAATCATATAATGTTTTGCTGTGATTTTGCAAATTTATAAATTTACAATAGAAATTTGTTGTGAATTTACAAAACTGATGTGCCGTGCATGCATATTAGAGATTTGCATATACTTTACCACAAAATGTTATTGTAATGTCACAATAAAACTATTTAAATTTACAGCACATTTTTGTTGGATAAAAACTTCCAACACTTTTAGAAGTTTACAATAGAAATTTCTATTTAATTTAGATAATTCGCAATTTTTATTTTATAATTATCATATATAAATTGTGTTCTGAAATAATTAATATCAAACATAAACTGATAATACAAAATAAACTGATTATAAATTATCCGTGAGTAACTTTTACTAATAATAAACTTTCTACGTTTACGTGACGCTGCATTAATTGCGTGTATTCTCTCATTTTTATACAAGCTGCTACGGTCGTGTAGTATAAAGTTGCGTGTTTCAGAGCTCTCAATAACGAGTGCAAATCGGTGTTATAAATCTGCAAAGAGAAAGCGTTAAAACTTGAAGAATATAACCACCTCTCCGTAAATCATTTTTGTCGTCGATGGTTGTCTTTTAAATATCTCACTTATAATTTAGTGAGTCTGAACGGCACTGTTCCTTTTTTATACTTTTATAAATTGATATTTTCTTTTGTCTTTAAAACATATTTAGATTTAGTTAACGTATACATAATCCAATTTAACATTCCAATAAAAAAATTTTCTATGTAGATTTAATATTAAAAATTTAAATATTATGAAAATCTTCTTTTGATATATCATCGGTTTATTTTTTTCATTCTTATCGCGCGTAAAATTTTGTAGCGATTGTAAAATATTTTTAAATTGTCAACAAACTAGTCAATTTATTAGAATTATTTGCAAACATAACGACAATGTAAGTGTGAAATAATTTCAATATTCATATAATGGCGAATTAATAAATATCTAAATATTTTCGGCTTTATATACTGTCATTATTTCAATTGTAATTTTCGTTTATGTATAATGAAGCTATATACAGTTATTGGGATATTTAGATTACGATTATTTCAAAGAAGGCAGAGAAAGAGAGAGAGAGAGAGAGAGGGGGGGGAGGAGGGGGAAAGAAGAGGGAGAAAGAGGATAATTAATTTAACTTTTCCGACTCGCTTGCTTTTTCATGTCATACTATGTACCTATCTTTCGGGAAAAAGTACTTTTAAATATTCAAGCTGGAATATTTTATGCACGATGTGTTGGAGATATTTCTGCTATTTCTGCCAATCACTCCACGTGCGTTGCTCTGCCCATAATTGGTGTAAATTCGCTCTGTGGTTCCAGAAGTTCTATCGACAGAAACTCACTGCAAGCTGATTAACTCTATACCGAACTGGTTGGAAGTCTAGACATTTCTCTCCCTACGTCTCTCTCTCTCTCTCTCTCTCTCTCTCTCTCTCCCTCCTTCCCCTTCCCCCCCTCTCTCTCTTATATGTTGTATCTATATCATATCGACGTTATATTTACCGCGTTGTACCGTATTTCGCACTTAGTGCGTTACCAGATCGTGCTTTTAGTGCCTACTGAGGGACAGTATACTTTGTCAACGATTTCTATTAATTTCTAACATTCCATTGTTGTCGACATGTAGATTTAAGTATAAGACTATGAAAGAACGTTCAGAGTTAAACCAGAGAAAGAGAGATGCAAAAATAACTTCGAAATATTAAAAAAAAATCATATATCTAAAATGGAACTTTTTTATATTTTACATATATTTAAATATATAAATTACGTATTTCACACACACACACACACACACACACACACACACACACATATTATAGATATATGTATCTTTTTATTTCGCACATCGTCAATAAAATTCAGAAAAAAATTATTAATACTAAAATCTGAATTTTTTCCCGTAATTTTATTATCTTTTTTCTTTTTACGCATAATTAAAGTTTCTTCATAATATAAAATATAACTATTTATCCAAAACTATTCATTGTTTGTTTAAAAAATTATTCATAGAACGTCGGGTATAAAGCGTTTAGAATATATTTAAAATTAGTTTATTTCTTATTTCTGTTTATTTCTTGTTATTCTGTCATCTTGAAAATGATAGTTCGACAAGAAATTTACGGACGTCATTTATTGCAGGGTCGTTTTGTCAATTTATGCACTTGCATCTTTCTTGACAAGTCTCGTATAAACTTGTCAAACTTCTCGATATCGCTAATAGCTAATAGACGAAAGCGGACATTAAATAACGATAAGAAGTTTTGATATCGATATAATCTGCTTAATTAACTTGAAGTATTTATTGAAGTTAATCTATACTAAAATGGATTGATTTTAAAATAATTCATTGATTCATTGAAAATGCTTTGCAGAATTTTTACAAGAATTATTTCAAATATGATATGCAGATTTCAAAGTAAAAATTGCGCAAACCCATAATTTATAAGTTTCTTTTTATATATAAAATAGAATAAATTGATAAGGATGGTACTCTTTTGAATTTCTTCGATAATGAAGCAAAATATAAAATTTATAATCAGCAAATTTTTTATGAATAAATATACTAAGTTTTTGTTTAATTATTTATTGTGTTTAAAAAGTAGATACTGTATATAAATTACATAAGTTCCAAATTAATTTATTAAACTTTTGGGTCGTTGTCTCTTATTAAAATATTTATTATGAATACATGTGTGGAATAAATTGTTATTCTTATGCTTTGTTTTTTAAAATTTATTTAAATAATGTATTATGTACATGATTATCCTGTTTATTATGTCGATATATATATATATATATTATATATGTTACTTATGACTCGCTATTTCTATAATATTTATGAGATAACGTTTCTATATAGATAATAATTCAGATCTAGTAATGACATGTCTCTATTTCGAGAGTCTTATTGTGTGATATAACAATCGATTATTTTTCTTAGAGTTGCAGTAATCAGTTTGGCAATTCGTCTCTCATAAAATAAACCATTTTCTGTTTAAACCATTTTCTGTTATGTTCAAAGATGTTTTTCTATTTGTGCTGATTTCCGCACGTTGGTTTGTAACAATTTTTCTTATTATCTCTCGCCTTTACGCATGCTTTGAGTAAACTGCCCGTACGCTCTTTTTTCTTTTTATCTTTTGTCCTGGATTCTCATTTTCTGAAAGGAAGATAGAAGGGCCTTTTAATGGGCAACACATAGATCGGAATGACAAGATATATGTGCTTTTGTGGAAGTTAAAGGCTCATGAACATTGGAATGGGGATAAAACTGTCTATTCTGATCCTTCCTGTTCCGGCGACCTTTTCTTATCCCTCTTTTTTTTTTCGTTTAATAGGAACACGATTCTCGCCTTTGTTTCAACAAAGACCACAGAAGAATTATATTTGAAATTATAATTGATTAATTATACAAAATAAGATTTTTTAAAATTTCTCTATCGTAAACTGTTACCAAAACAGTAAAAGAATTGTGCGCTTATTAAAATGTCATTTATTTTATTTTGTCAGTTATGTTTGTAGAAAAAAGAGATCATTATGGATCATATAATTTTTACTTTCACTTATATAATAGATTTTGTAAGTTGAAAATTAAGAATTTCTTTTTTCGTGGAAATGCGAGATCTTTTTATAGATTTCATATAGAATATCTTATCCGTAATACACTGTTTGTCTCCAGAGGCAACAACGTGATCCAATCAGTAAGTGCGTTACTTGTTGCGAAACATGCTCATTCGAGTAATGGAGATACACGAAGATTCTCCATTTATCAAAACAAACGAATAAGAGAAAAGAAATATTCATGGAACAAAGTAAAAATATAAAAAGTTATGCATATTGTGATCTCGTTAAATTCTTTGCAATATAACATTGCATTTGAATTAGTATTATCCTTGAGAAAGTCAAGTTCTTTAAAGGGAAAATGAAAAAATAAAGTTCGGAAATCATTCTGAAAAGTTTCCAATTTCTCGAATCCACAATTCTTAAAATGCATTCTGCATATTTTCATTTTTCAGGAAATGAAAAATAGTTCTCAATTTCGTTATTTATGTGTCTTTTGTAATAATTAAATTTTTGAAGCATTTATTCATATTGAGATAAAAAGTGACATTTAAAAATAATAAGAAATTTATATATTAAATATAATATGTATATAAATTTATATAATTTTTATGTGTATTTAATATATGACATTTTATATAATTTTAGATTAGATATATAAATCTTACATATAAATTTTATATTCAATATATAAATTTTATTATTGTTTCTAATTATTTTTTTATATTATATTTAATATAAAATTGAAAAATAATAAGAATTTTATGTTTTCAAAGAACATCTACGAAGATCTTGAAATATGCGTAAGGTAGCGTGTGTCAATAAATTTAATAGAAATTCTTGTGCTGCGCGTACGGCCGTCGTGTAACGATGAATTTTTTTATATGTTTTGCGTGATGCTCTGATTCGGCTTTTTTTTTATCGGGAAAAATTTTCCCTTTATCATCTGTTTCATGTCGCGCACGTGAAATGTACTTTGACACGTTATAATACATATATAGCATTACAGCGCGCGTTTCAAAGAATGTTTCTTTCATGTGGCATGCGTCATATATGTACTTCTTCGTATGTGCTTCTCTCGATTTTTCCGCAAATCGATACTAAGTCTTTCCTTTTAACTTTCGTAGATACTTGTGGACACACCGGTGACACACAATGGTGCTTGATTGACCGATACTTACCTATAGTCGCGTGCGAATTTGTTGTGGATTTGTATCGCGTTTCAGATGAGAAGCGCTCCTGTGTTGTTTGCCGAGGGACATGCAAATTGTGATGATATCGATCGAATGAGGACCATCCAAATGGGACAGAAGTCGCATTTCTTTTTCTTTATATGATAGGATATCGCGATGGGATAGGAATCACGATTAGCTTTTGTTCCTTCGAATAACTATTTACGCGGTATTTTGTATCCGGCACAAGTTTCTGTAATTTTTGAGAGAGAGAGAGGGAGGGAGAGAGGGAGGGAGGGGGAGAGAGAGAGAGAGAGAGAAAGAGAGAGATGGAAAAAAGCGGAAATTATAACTGTCGTCTTCCTTCGAAATGAAGCAATAACAACATATTGATACAGGATATAAAACGATCGCGATTTTATTTATCTTCAGCATGATTCATTCTGTATTCGTCAAATCTTATTAATAGCTTTGCTGCCTATATTTTAATTGAAAAAGTTCATCGTTTAAACATATCTTTCTGTTAAACTATGCAAGATACTAATGAGAAAATATATATTAGATATTTTTAAAGAATCTTTTTTAAAAACTAATAAATCTTACGTTTAACACGTGATTAGTCTAATGAGTTTTATATTATACTTATGTTTTACTGTTATGGTGAGATTTTTATTATTGTAAGCATAATACAATAATAAAATATTATGTAATGTGATTAAATAAGCTTAATATCCATGAGAATGTATTAAATTGCACATTTTTTTATTTTACATTGTTATTTAGTTATTTATTTGATTCAAAATTGTATATTATATAACTTTATTTTTTACAAATATCTTTTTACAAAATTAAGAAAATTTTGATAATACAATCAACACATTAATTGTAAAAAAAAATAGTTCAGTAAAAATCAAATAAGAGAAAGAATTCTATTTTCGGTTAGAGCGGATCTTAGTACTTAACATTTATATGTTATATTTTTTAGTTTTATAAATTGCGCGCCGATTTGATTTGTTAGATTGGAAACGGAATCACAGCTAAAATATTAACATCACAAATTGAATTAATGTTAAGATATTTACGCACTCTACTTTGTAATCCCATCCAATTGATGGGTTTAATATAAGTCTTAAAATTATGTCGAATTCCATTATTATGTACATTATTTCTGTTTTTAGCTGATATATTCGGCGAAGTAGAAGAACAAATCAAGAAATATGGTCTACAAGCGAATTGCGAAGGCGGTGGAAAAATTGAGCACGATCCCGACGAAAAGATCATCAGAGTTTATGGATCTTCGCAAGTAAGTCTTGGAATTTAGTATGAAATTTATCGGAATATTTATTATTTGATCAATTTCGAACATCCTTGATTTAACCGACATAAAAATATTTTACTTTTTACGTTTTTGCTCAAATAAAAATAACGGGTTTCTTCTAGTAAGTATAGTATTTCATCTATTTCCGTCTATTTATTACAAAATAATAGCTGTTTGATTTTCCGATTGTGATTTTGTATATTCTGTATTTTCTACTTATTTTTTACTATTCACTGTGATATATTGTGCGCTACATATATATTTCATTTATTTTCTAATGAAGATCTTTTGTTAATCGAAATTATGTTCGTACTTCTATCTAAGTAAAATTGACAATTGGTCGACATGAATGTCTAAAGTGAAGCGTGATATATTCCTAATATCAGTTAGTGGCTTGAAATGTGGATAGAGGAATATCTATGATTAACAGCGCATAAACATTTTCACCCCATGCTGTTGCTCGTTACGAGCTTTACGCCCACGTTCAGTCATCGTTACGTCGAACCTTAGCAGATTAAATTCGTTCGACCGATAGAATTGATGCCTCTGACGCAAATATAATCAAATAGGAACTTACGTGCGTTTTATCAGTTGAATTGTACGTGTAAAATAGAAATTTCCTTCAGTGGAGTGTACTTCTTATATATTCCCAATATTATGTTACCAAAATTATATTACCGTAAACACAATAGTTGAAAGAATAGGAAAAGAATTTAAACGAAACGCACGTTGACATTAATAAAATTGATTCTTTTTTAAATTCAACACTCAAATTTTCTCGGAAGTGTATGTAGTACATATTTCGAACATTTTTTCACGTTGAACACGATAGAGTTTATGTAGCATATTTATATTTTGAATAAACTAAGGTGAAATAAATGAAAAATGATCATTTTTAACATTTTTTTACAACAGAATAAAAGTTTGTTTCTTAATAAATGGTACCTAAAAAGCTTTTTAATTTGAGAGCTTTCAAATGAATTTTAGTTCACGATTGCGCGATTTATTTTCATCAAATTATGATTGTTTAAATTTTAGACTTTTTATATAATTATTACACAATTCAAAAAATCACTTTTTTTCTCTGAAATACAATAATATATATCTAGAACTTTTTCACACTCAACACGATGCCGTCGTTAGAATTTGTGTAACATGTCAGGATTTTTAGTAAAAATTGAGGTACAATATTAAATTGTCGCTCCATTTCATACGATATCGTATTTAGCGTAAAAAAAAATCTTTAAAATAATCACACTTTGGAAAGAAAAAATAATTGATTTTTTACAGTGTAATTAATAAATCAATATTAAGACAGATATTTCATATTCAACAACAAAAATTCTATTTCGTTGCGAAACGCTTTCTAGCGTACAAATGCTATAAACCTTGAAGCTGCAGGTCGATCGACCTCCAAGCGTAAAATTGCAATTGCATTTACGTAAACTTGGAAATGTCCGTCGACTTCCGTAACGCAGTTGGATTTTATTAAGCTATATTATGGCATTTACGATCGTAGGTCTTTCGCGTAAATAAGATAATTATTACGAGTGTGTTGCAAAAATTCGGACGGTGTCATAAGTTTTTACTGTCACACGATATCATTTAATTTTATGACATGCTAAACGCGCAATACACTAGATCAAGCATTGTATTTTTTAATTATAAAACTTTTTTTACGCTTTTATTTTTAAAGTAATATTTTTTTTCTTTTAATTTCTTTTTTTTTCTTATATAATTTTATATAATACCATATTATTATATCGATAATTATCATAAGCCGTCTTGTATTAACCTGAATATTTGTTTTATTTATTTGATAAAAATAGTAGATAGTTTATTTTAATTAAAATGCATTGCTTTAACTCTGCTATCTCTTGAAATTCTCTCGACATCTTGACGACGTCAGGGTTACTGCTAGTAACCTTTCTCAATGTAAATTTTAATCATACTGCGTTGAGTTTATTACATAAAGAGTTGTATAACTTCAATTTGGCTACAAGTTGCAATTTGTAAGGACGAAAGTAAGGATGCTATCAGACCGTTATCTTTAGTAAATAAGTTTAAGTATAAGAAGTACGATAGATATAGCGAAGTTTCATAAAATATGATATGAACGCCTCAACAGGCTGCATATTCATCTTATTTCAGAGAAAATATCTAGTAATATATAGACATTATAAGGAATGAACAAGCCAATATGTCTTAAAGCAGCGGAAGCATTCTGAATTATTTATTCGAGAATTTAAATTGAATTTTGCAATCCATTCTGGAAGACGGATAATTCATATTACAAGAGCTTTACGAGAAATTAAGATTGACAAGAAAATATTTTTTAAGACGCAAGATTTAAGAAAAAGATTCGAGTGTGTATATTAAAAAATTAAAGAGTCCTCGGATAGAAGTGAAAGGATATTAGTTATAGATTTAAAGAAGGTCGCCCTCTTTAAATCTAACAACGTCCGGGGGAGAATAATTTTAACATCATCCTTGATGCTCTGTTTTCGTATCGCTAATTACAAGTAACGGAGGCGTATTTTGTCTACTTCTGTCTTCTTGAAGATTATTCCTGATCCCATGAGAATACGACTTAATACCGTAAAATTTACGCGAAGAGTAATGATATTATGTATGGAAAAATTAAAAAGTATCAAGTTATTTTATTAATATTTATAATAACTGTGAGATTCTTCTATAACATTAAAAACTATAAAATATTTTATGTAATTCTCTCTCTCTCTCTCTCTCTCTCTCTCTCTCTCTCTCTGATACTTGCTATGCATCAATTAGAAACACGCGACGTTTCAAATTAATATTAACTCTTCGCCAGCCAGTTGAACTTTAAAAGCATAATCAATATTTTGATTATGAATTATGATAGAATACAAATTATACCTATAAAAAAAATCTGCATTGAAGCTCAAAGATCTAGGTTGTTGATGGAAGAATGCGAAATTCCACCGTGACCGTAGATATAAATAGAGGATTAATTCAATATTATATTATTATTGGGCGCATTCAAATCGACAAAGCGGCTAGCCTGCTTATCGAGCAAATGAATATGATTGGTTGTTACTTATAGATTCAATCAAGCACATTCAATCACTTGCCAAGCAGGCTAGCAGCTTTGCTCAGCTTGAATGCGCCGATTAATACTAAATTGCGATTCAATATTAGTACATTATTATAAAAACAAATAATATAATTATTATAAAGAAATCCATTAAATTATTCATTTGCGTTATTTGGTGCATTTATAATGTTTTTCTTTCAACCTTGGAACTTTTTACTGATTTGAAAGTCTTTTTTTACTAGCACTTGCATTTAGCTTTCTTTAAAATACAACATATTTCAATTTATCATCACAATTTTATCTAAAAGTTTATCTAGAAGCTTAATTTCCACCTTCTTTATTTTTTTTTATTTCCTTTCCCTTTCGCGCATTGCTGCAATCAACGTGACAGCTGTGACGATGTCATTAAAATTGAATAAAATGAAGTCTACATGTCATAATTGCTACCAGTCGTAACAATTGCTACCAATTAATTCATTATGCTGGCGAATATGTTAATTGAGCATGATAAAAAGACTTAAACTTTGTCATGTAAAGGTCATGACATTATTGTACATTTATTTTTGGAAGATGTAATAGACAGTTAATCATTTTTGACTAATTTGGTTTATAGGGTTATGGCAAAGCAGATCATCAAGAGTCGGTTGAGTTATTGAAGAAAAAATATCCTGACTACAATATCATGTGCGACGAAGTTTACTAATCAAGAAATAAATACATGATGGCGCGATACACTATCATGCCTTTTAACTTAACAAGTATATGAATTGAAGTAAAGAATTGAATATTGCTTTGTATATTTAATACATTATTATTTAATTACTAATAAAAAGTTACTAATGAAATATATGTATGTATTGGAATGAAATTAGATATGTCTTAATTATTAAACATTCTAACTGTCTACTTGTTTTATGGAATGTCGCATAAAATATAAGTAAATTAAATAATTTTAAAATTAAACAAGGCTATTTGTTTATATTTTTCTCTAAAATTTCTTCTTTCTGTTTTATGGAATATTATATGTATTGTATAACAAAAATACATAAATTAAGTAATTAAAGGAAATTTTCATTCATTTATTTCTATTCATTTATTTATTTTTTTTTTACATCCCTCTCGGAAATTTCTTTATGTACGAATTTTTATTAATATAACTTAATTAATATATATAATATATATAATTAATATATATAAAATAATAAATATTTAAAATAATTTTATTTTCTATATCTTTCCTTATTTCCTCTTTCACCGTTTTGAATCAA
>Ga0157364_1002143_pt1 | contig 17974 bp, 5 predicted proteins | sample AttsexASBM2_FD_111476 | JGI IMG/M metagenome (GOLD analysis project Ga0157364, IMG submission 111476) | Fungus gardens microbial communities from leaf cutter ant in Ribeirão Preto, State of São Paulo, Brazil - Atta sexdens ASBM2 | ecosystem: Host-associated > Fungi > Mycelium > Unclassified ...
ATAAATAAACACACACACACACACACACACACACACACACACACACACACACACACACACACACACACACACACACACACACACACACACATTTCGTTTCATCTTATAACAATTGTATAATAATTCGGTTAAGATATTTCTAATCTTATATTTCTTTCTTTGACTGCGTAGAAAAACTTTACGAAACCGAAAGTCTCTAGTGGATTCTCACGAAAGGCGAAAGTCTCGAAGGCATTCCACAGGTAATTCACCCCTGTCAATGTCTCTGAATCCACGGCTGAGCCCACGACTGAATCATACTCTGGGTGTGAGTACGCTGAATAACACCTTGAATTCGAACCTACCAGATGATGACGACGAATCAAGTAGTTCTCAAAGTTCTCAGGGTCATCTAGGTGAAGTTCAGCTCAATGGTAGTTACAAAGAGAATAAAGGTAATCATTTCTTTCTTTTTTTCGATAATTGAGTTTTTAATTTAAATCAATTATGTGTTTATATCAGAAAGAAAAGTTTTATACGCGATGGAAAAAAAGTCTAACTTATATTTTGAGAAAATTTGCTCATCTTTAATCTGTAATAAATTTAATTTGCATATAAAACGCGTTAAGATATACGTAAGTGATTCACTTTAATGGAAAAAATATTATTTTGTGTTTTAGTGGATGTTGGTGTTACACCAGCGCTGAGACGACGAAGAGAACGCGCGGAGAGACAGAGGAGCTTCATTAGAGAGCAACAAGAGGCTACTGCAAACCTGAGAGCTTCGCTTGGTCATACCGATGATCAGGAAAGTGAGTACTTAAAGTTCACTTAAAATGTTCTACATGAATATTTTTTTATTGTTCTTAAACCTAATTTATTTTATTCCCAAATAAATCTCCGATTATCACTAATAAAATTATCACTAATGCGATTCACATTTTTACAAAAGAAAAATCTTATTATCGTTTAATTTTATAATTTGTATATTTATTTAGAAATGAACAGACTAAAACTATGTATGTATGTGTATTAGAAAGGGAATATACATACAATTTTTTACAAAATATATCCATTTTGTGAAGTAGGTGGATTTAATAAAATAAATTTTTTAATTTCTTACCATATAAATTTTTTTTAAACAATTTGCATCTCTGGAAGATATTCTATCATTACAATAAATATTTTTAATCTTTTACTGTTAAAGGTCAGTTCGCAACAAACAATCTACGATATACAAACGGTATCTCTTATGAGAGGAACGCTGATTCTCCTTCGAACAAGTTGTCAAGAACGAACAGCAGAAAAGACTTGACGCCCTTGATGAATGCCGCGAACAAGCTCGACTCGGAGGAGAAGAAACCATGGTACGGCAAAAGTCCCAACGAAGGTGTCGAGTACAACGAGAGTAATCACACCGACGAAGACGAAGATCGTCGAGTGGTTCTCCAGCTTAAGAGGGAAGGAACTGTCAAGGATCTCACTCAGAAGTTGGCAGCACAGAATCTTATACCTAGCAGCCCTGTGGAGGAGAAAGTTTCCAGGTAATTTCGGGAAAGGCGCTGCCTTTACTTCAAATGCATGCTACTCAATTGATTTATCCTCTTATATCTTGTTTCTATATTTGTATTTGCGAAATTTCAGAATACAAAATTTTTATTAAACAGGTATTATAAGAAAAGTCTTAAAGTTTATTAAATTCTGAAAAAGTGTTTGCTAATTTATATCAATGTTTTTTAAATATTGGAAATTGTGTTGTCTTTGGAAACTAAAAATAACAACTATAAAATACTGTCAATTTTCACTTATTATTGTTTACAAAATATTAACTTGCTATATATAACAATTTACCCCTTGTAACTATTTTTCCCGGTTAATTTAATCTGCATTTTACTAAAGTCAAATATGAAATGTGTCTGAACGCAAAAATCAGTTTAATATTTATTACAAATAAAAGTGGAAAGTAGCATATAAGAATAGCGCGAGATATTGACAACAATGATACTAGAAAGCTGGAAAAGTCGTATGAACTTTGTTAGTCGGAAATTCTACCGAGTTAATTTTACACGGGATATTGCAAGAGTACAACGTTTCATATAAAAGTTACTTCTTCGATACGAAACTTTCTACAGATCGAAAGAAATCTTATCTTTTGTATTTTATCATCAGATAATCTTTAAAAATATATTAACTAGATGATTGATAAATAATATTACTATAAAATGAACGTTATTTTAAATATTATAATGTGATATTGATAAATTAAATTATCAGGAAGACAAACTTTATTGGAACTTTATTGGCTTTCGAAATAATCAAATTATATAATGATACATATACTGTACATACATTTAATTGAAATAATTCTAATTTTTGATATTATAAATGCATAAAAGTTTATATTGTCAGAACTGTCAGAATTAAATGTAGAGATTATTCTGTGTTTAACAAAATTTAAAGCTGCAGTAATTATATTACATTGGGTTTAATTCTTGTACATAACAATTAAATAACATAATTAAAGTAATTCAGAAATTCAATATTGGAAAATAATATGATAATTAAATCGATAACCACATGTGTCATTAATGTGTATGAGTGTGTTTTATTTGATTTTAATAGCTTATCTAAATGTAAATGCTCGTTTCTTGTTTATTATTTTTTATTCTATAAAATATACTATTGTTAGTAATTGCTATATAAAATATATAATTTGGATTTTTATGCATATTTTTAGGATAGGAGATATGAGTGGATTGATCTCGAAAGCAAAAGAAGGTCTAGCGAAGTCGAAGTCAAAAGCGGACGTACTAAAGTCGCCAACCAGCGATAATTTGCCGAAACTGCAGGAAACGAAGAAATCAGAGAATGAATTGCACTGGGAAGAACTTGTAAAAAAACTGAAGAGACCATTGGCACTTTGCGACTTGGATTTCACTGATCTAAATTCCGAAGATGAGATCGATGTGCTGGGATCTGCTAATGTGACGAATGGAATGCCACCACCGCCACCACCGATGGCACCTCCAAATGGAGATGTTTCGGCACCTCCGCCACCGCCGTTGGGGGCGAGATTGCCACCGCCCCTTCCTCAGGGTCCTCCGCTGCCATTCGGTATCAGTTTGAAGATGTCGAGGCCACCGTTACTAACTAACGAAACCAGTAACACGCCAAAGAATCTGCCATCGTTACTCGCGAAGAAGAGCAAGAAGACGGTGAAGCTGTTCTGGAAGGAAGTACGAGACGATCCCAACATTCTTGCACGACTTGACAAACACAAGATGATCTGGGACGAACTAACGCCTGTGGCCGTCGACACACAAAAGCTCGAGCATCTTTTCGAGAGTCGCGCTAAGGATCTTATCACTAAGGTGAGTGGTCTCATGTATGATTTCTTTTACGCAGATCGTGTTGTTTTCATTATACAAATGCAACAAACCGCGAATTTCACCGTTTCGAAGGGATGATTGAAGAGAACAACATAAATGCTCGTTTAAACGAGATCTACCGTCGACTACCTTTCGCAGTGTACATTGTAATTTTATACGATATTCTTCAAAATTTTTAACGAGGTAAAGAAGTTATAAAAAGATAGAAGAATATTTTGCTATATTATTTATTTAATTTTATTTGATGTGTCTTCTTTAAATGAACTTTACTTATCGTCAAGATAGTAATGATTATTACGGCTGGTTACACTAACAATAAGTTACATTTGAAAAAATTCTTGAAGGCAGATTAATAATGATTTTTAATGGTGCATTAAAAAATTATAATTATAATTTTCAATTCATTTTTATTTAGTAATTCGTATTGATTTGCTTGTAGTAATAGTCATTTTGTGATTCGTTAATTTTGTAACAATATGAAAAGCGAATATCCGAATTTTATTTATGCAAGATTATTACAACAACTTTTTCATGGAACTAAAATTCCAATACACAAAGCATATACCCATAATCTTGTGTACATACACGTCTCTGTTGATCTAGCAGGTTAGGGTTGCAACGTTTAAAGGGGATAACATCTTTCTATCGCGTCTGCTTGATTACTTTTAATAGAAATACTCAAAAATATTAGGAAAAAATTATCATTTATTTATAATTAATAACGTAATTGTAAATTGACATAATTATAAAGTGGCAAAAAGAAAATTTTTTAATTTTTTTCATTGGTCGTAGTGTAAAACAATTACATTCGATTTTCCAATTGCAATTATTTTAAAAAAGAAAATATTATATTATTATTTCTTTTAATATTTTAAAAACAATAATTAGAAATTCAGAACAAGACTAATGAGAGTTTAACGCTGTTGTAAGAGCGAAGAATTAGGAGATGAAGATAATATTCAGATGTTAGTAATGATCTTCATTGTATCGAACGTTTCGGCTCACTTTGAAGTCATCTTCAGCGAAAAAGTAGAAATATAATACATCGTTGAAAGTAAGTCACTTGCAGATTGACAGTAATCAATACGCTCAACGGGAAACAAAGAAGTTTATAAACATTGATTCACAATTTTCATAAGATACAAATTAAAGCAAGTCGTTTCTCAGATTAATGTTGTGTCAGTTCATCTTGACACAATATTCATCATCGTTTGAAATCGACAATTTCACGACTTTAATTTATATCTTATGAAAATTGTGAATCAATGTTTGTTTCCCGTTGAGTGTATTGATTACTGCATTTCTATCAATTTGCGAATGATTTACTTTCAACGATATATTATATTTCTACTTTTTCGCTGAAGATGACTCCAAAGTGAGCCGAAACATTCGATACAATTAATAAAGATAATCGCCAATACCTGAGTATTATCTTCATCTCCTAACTCTTCACTCTTACATCAGCATTAAACTCTCATCAGCCTTTTGAATTTTAAAATAATATTAAAATAATATTAAAATAATATTAATTAATATTACAAGTATAATATAAAATATAAAAAATATTTTATATTACATAAATATATAAATATATAAATAAACTCTCAATCTTAAAAACAATAATTAGGTTTTTAAGATTGAAAGTCCTTATTTATATATATATATATATATATATGTAATTGTTTTTATATTTTATATTATACTTTTAATATTAATTAATATTTATTATTATTTTAAGTTACCAAAGATAAAGTATAAATATTATATTGTAGTACGTTAATCAATTTCTACAAATATGTGACCGAATTAATAAAATCTTGTTAATTTATTGGATCTGAAATATATCTATAATTTAGTAATTATTTTTTTATTAGATGAAACTAATAGTATATTAATTAACTATTTTCTGATTCTGCTTCTTTTTACATTAATCTTTTTGAATTTATCCCTTTTTTAATGCTTTACAAATATAAATAGCTTTTGGAGTGGACTTAAAAATAAATAAGATATAAAATATCATAACATTAAAATATATTTAAAGATCTTGCGTTTCGCGGGTTTTCTCCGTGTCCAGATCCATTCTTGGAACAACGTTTCGTGAAATATCAGGCTACTCCTCACCCTGATGAAGTGAACTGCAAGGTTCACGAAACGTTGACATTCCAAGAATGAATCTGGACACGGAGAAAACTCACGAAACTCATAATCTTTATATAGAAAGCACCCGTGGAAGTCTCAAGAATATTAAAATATATTGTACGTATTAACTTTTATAAAGTTTTTCTATCTTTCTCTTATAATTAAATTTATATAATTTAAAAAATAAACAAAATTTAATCTTGTTATATGTATATAAGTTTTTGGTTTATGACTTTAATTTATGATTTCTTTTGAATACATTTTTTAAAACTATAATATATGATCATTCATAGCAATTTTACATCTGATGAGAAAATATAAGTTAGAGAGAAAATATTGTAAAATATAAGAGAAAATATATATGATGACGTATACTGCTGATTATTCTATCACACATAGATAAAATATAGTCACTATATGTATAATTTACAAAACGATTTTGCACATAAACGTATACATACACACACGCGCGCGTGTCAGAAAACTATAAAAATTTTTTACTAGCAATTTTGTACCGAAGCATTGCAATCGAGTAGAGAATATCGTCATTAATTACCGCAGTAATTACACAGCGCGGTATATTGGTTTCCTCTCACCTGTGTATTTCACGTCTGTGCGCAACTAAATCGCAGCAAGAGATATTGCACAGTAGAGAGACTGCAACTGGGTTGCACGTATTTTTCGAGCATTACTGAAAGCTGCCGCATTATTTCTCCGTTCCAGTTGTTTCCGACACAAGCTCTTTCTCACCCTTTGAATTCGCTTAGCACACCGATAATTACAGTCAACTTACGCCTATAAAAAATAACGAAAAAGTAGCCGCGTGCCAAAGAATTATAAATCTTTAGCAATGAAACAAGGATAAACGGAGCAAAATTAAAAGGAAATTAAAAGGAAAATTTGCCTTCGACGCAAATGATATTGTGCACAGTTGATTTTGTAATATCGTAAATTAGGATTATGAAAGTCGCATGTTCCGAATTAGTAGAAAAAAAGTCAGGCAAATGCTACACAAACTGTATCATAAGGACAATTGTACAGAAAACTTGATGAGATCAATTTAAGTAAGAAATGATATAATAGTAACAATAAAAACTTTAATTTGTCATATTTACTTATAGAAAAGGCGAAATTAATTTTTTCGTGATAATGGAAAATAAATATTTTTAAATATCAAATTAAGAATTTATGACATTATTTCGAATTTAATTAAATTTGTTATATTTCATCTCAAGGATTTTTATTGTATTTTTGCTTTTATTTTTAATTACTATTACTAATTTTTTCTTGAGAAAATAAGGATTTTTCATAAATTTTAAAAATTAATTTTTTTACATTATATTGAAATTCGATATATAATTGATTTCATACAAAGATATTAAGATTAGATATCAATGTTCATTAAAATTAAATCGATATCTTGATTTAGAAATAATAAGCTATGTTATTCAAACCATTTTATAATTCTTATTTTGTACATAACTTGTATACGAATTTTATTATGATTTTATGTCTTTAATATTATTTTCATATGAACAAGTTAAATGACATTTATGTTTTTATATCTTTCTCCTTATATAAAAATAGTAGATATCAAAATTGACAAAATTTTATTAACATTTATAGAAATAGTATATGATAGACATATATCTCTTCTATTCTATTACATAGAAGGATATGAAATAAGAGACTTACTTTAGAGTAAAGTTTAATTCTTATTAACTTTCACTTAGTTTTATGTTCGGCCATATGTATAGTATACACATATGTATAGTTATCGAATAAGCGTTGTATAACGTCGGCTAATTTAATAACGTAGTTAACCATATCATGTGAGGATAACGGTTATGATAACGATCATGAATAACGATTATAGCGGTTGGATAGTAGTAAGGGTGATAGTAATGGTGGTTTACTGAAATACGACTAATTATCTTCTTGTATTCTTGGCAATGTTGTTGGTGCTCGCACGAAAAAATATGAACGAAATGGCATGCTGGAATTTTACAGGAGGTGAGTCTTAATTCTTTAACTTTCGGCGTTGTTTTAGTGATCGTTAATATAAATGCATGCGTTCTAAATGCGTTCATTTACAAATGCTGGTCCGATCGATTTCATGCTGACACTAATTGATAAAAATTTTGCTGAAGGTATTTCTTTCTTCAAGAAGACTGCTTCATATATTTTGTAAATCGTTGTTGTAAGCTCTGTTGCGGTTGTTATTTTACTGTACTGTGCTGGAATTTTTTTACTATAATTGATCAATTTATTAAGGATCATTAATAAAGAATGTTTCTTCTAATTGTTATGACAATACCTATAATTATATTAATAATTACAATCTTTTGCTTTTATTTCATTATTATATTGACTTTAATAGCAGATAAATTATTTTGTCAGTGACTAAAACGAATTTTACATTATCTATACTGTTTTAAAAATCTAATAAAAGTTTTTATTTCGTATTTTTTTTATTCTTAGATGATTTTTATTAAACTGATTTATAATTTAATAGATTAAATAAATGTACAACTGGCAAAATAACAAATTCCAAATTTTAATATCTACTTCGCTCAATATAAATTTAAAAAATTTTTTAAATATAAAACGTTTTATTTTTCAATATACTTTTATTTGAGATATTATTTTAAATTACCTGCTTTATATAATATATATAATACGTTGTAACATATTAGTATTATAATACACTTTTTAATTTTTATTTTTATTTGTACTTATTCTACCTAAACCATAAACGTTTGCATAATTTATTTGCATTGGACATTATGCACATATATTTTTTTAAAATAAATGAGTGTAAGCTTATAAAGGATAATTTTATGATTTTATCGTGCAAAGTATTTGGAGAACTGTTATCTATAGCGAGATAATTTCGAGGAACATTCAACGTCGTCCGTATATGTATATATTTCCACTTGCAATCAAAAGAGGAGAATGGCTACATTTATTCCATTTTAGTGGTGTATTTTCAATATATCCTGACGCTACGTTTTCATCTGTGTAACGTTCGAATGTTTGGTAGTTTTTGATGTGTTTTTATGTGTTTTTATAGCGGAGTATTTTTGTTGCACGGTAAAAGGTACTAATCGTTCCGCAATAACTCCAAGTGCTATAGAGTAATAATGAAGAAAACATCGAAGTTATATCACGCGTGTTTCAAATGTTTTGATATAATCGAAATTTTTTTGTTTATTGTTGGCAAACAGAAACAGCAGGAGATGAACAAGAACAAGGAAATTATTGTGCTAAATCATAAAAGATCAAATGCCATTAACATTGGTATGACAAAATTGCCACCGCCAAGGTCCATCAAGACTGCGATTTTGAAAATGGATGCTACAATCATGAATAGAGAGGGTATCGAGGTAAGAATATGGTTGTTTTATTTTTTATTTTTTTCAATTTCTATTTCTTACAACATTCAAAAACTACTAAAAAATTAGGAAATATTTTTTATATTTTTACATGCAATGCAGATTTTGGAAAGAAAAACGCGAATGTATACAATGTATTTTGACAGTTTTTAATATTTTTTGAATTAAGTGAAAATTATTCAAAAATTCTTCCAGATTAATTATTATTATTTTTCACTCTTTATTCATTTAAATTGTATAGTATGTCTATTTAAATTATATTTTTAATTGATTTTTCAACTTTTATTTGCATGAATTATGTCGATGCTGCTTTAATTTACTGGCTAATAGAAAGCTTTGAAAAATTTTAACTTTCTGTTGATGATCAATCCTAAAGTTTAGTTCAAATACACTTATGTATTCTAGTTTCGAGTTTATTCTAATTTTTCTAATTTTGGATTGACTTCTTTTTTTTATTTATTTCCCTTCTTGTTCCAAAATTCTCTCAATAGAAACTGCTAACGATGCTACCTACTAAGGAAGAAAAATCCAGGATACAAGAGGCACAGGCTGCCAATCCTGATCTTCCCTTAGGATCGGCCGAACAGTTCCTTCTAACTTTGACCTCCATTTCGGAATTGCCAGCAAGACTAAAGCTGTGGGCATTCAAGCTAGACTTCGAAAATTCCGAGAAAGTAAGTCTTAATATTATATTATGTATTTCTTAGTAAATATACTATTTAACAGTAAATTTTTTAAATTTTTGTTTTTTAATTGTTGGTTTTGTACATAAAAAACTATTTGCAAAAAAATAGGAGAATTTACTACTCTAATGTCAATAATTTATAAGCGTTTTTTTAAGGAAAATTTAATTAAGGAAATTTTAACTTGATTACATCTTAATTAATAATATTACATAATAAAAAATGTCAACTTATTAATAGAGATAGTATTTATAATTTCAACTTTTTTTAGAAGATAACATAAATTTTTTCTTTTAAAATTTTTTCTAAATAAAAAATTTAATTTTAATCTCTTGCTTTATACCTTAATTTATGATCGCCCGTGTCACTGTCAGAGACAAGATCGTTTGCACATCAAACAACAAAGTATCTAATAATACACTTAATTTTCTTTTATAATTATTAATTTTCTGATCTTCTAAGAGCCAATGATATCAGGATAAAATTTTAAAGTAATAATTTGAAAATATTAATTTTTTACAAATGTTCAACAATAATATTTAATATTATTTCTAATAATATATAATATAATTTCATTAATTTTTTGTGAATATATATTTTTACATAAACTTTATCATATAATAAAACAAAAAGAGATAATAGAAAAGTGGAGCTTTTAAGAGTTTGTAAATATAATTTTGTTAACAATTCAGAATAAGTTTTTCCATGAATCCGATTCGTAATTTCGATTTGAAGTTATATAATTGTTGAATACTACTTTAATACATAATAATAATTTAGCTTTTTATATTTCTTCTTTTCTTCTTTTCCCTTTGATTTCGCGCGTGGATTTCATCGCGATTATCAAGGAACGATGGAAAGGAATGTCAGCAATGTAGGTGAGGAAGTCGATAGGTAGAAGAGCATTCTCGACGTATTTCTTCAACGACAAAATGGCGAATTCCGATATTGTACTCGAAGAGAGGTCACTCGATGACCTAACTTTCTTGGCATTGTTCGACTGTAACTGAAGCGTGAAATAGTTCGTGCCGGGAAATGCGAATCATTTTGTATGCGAATTCACTTGTATGCTTGCAATATGCGTCAGTTCTCAGTCAAATCGATTAATTCAAAAATACATGCAAAGGAATATCGATTAATCAAGTTAATAAAAAAAAATATTAAAATTTATTACATAAATAATAATGAACAAAAAATTGTGATTTTAAATTCAAATGTTGAGTTTAAAATTGAAAGTCATACTTTGCTATTCTGATTTTACGCTTTTAATTATATAAATTCTAGAGACCTAATTAGAGTCAAGAAACAGCCACTTTAATCAATCCGCATATTTTAGTAATTATTGGGAGAGAGAGAGAGAGAGAGAGAGAGAGAGAGAGAAGAAAAAGATCAAATAAGAAAAACAAAAGAATAATAATAAGAAATATATGTCTTTCTTTTTCGCGTTTGATAAAACTAGAAATCCTGCATACGAAATGTAGCTTATGTCCATTTTAATTAGACTTTAATTGGAATGTCTCTATGGTAGATTTGATATTATATATGGATTTGATATGAACTTGGAAAAAAAATTTTAAACATACGCAAATTACAAAAATATTTGTATAAAAATGGTTCTCATTCTAGTGTTTTCGCTTTTAATTAAAACATAATCCATGAATTAATGGTTTCTTTCAATTCTCATGCAACTATGAGATACATATTTATGAAAATCAATGATACAAATTATGAGTTTCGCGAGAAAAATGGGACGATTTTTATAATTTCTAGGAAATCGCAGATCCTTTAATGGATTTGAAACAGGGTATGGAGACCTTACGAGTGAATAAAACGTTCCGTGGGATTCTAAGCACACTCCTTTCGATCGGGATATTCCTCAACGGAAATGAGGTAAGAATTGAATGCCAAATGATATCCACTTAATCCTTCTGTCCCGAGATTGTAACAATTCAAAACCTGATAATATCGATTTCTAACTACTAGTTGGATAGGATATCTTTCATATTACTTGACTGACAGCCACATTTTTTCAAAAACAATCTCGATTTAATACGGAGTTTTGCTACAATCACGGTCCGCTATTTATCCTCGGAATAGCGCCGGAATTTTCGGAAGTTTTGGAATATCCACTGTATTAAAAAAGTTCTATTCTAATGTATTTTTCAACAACTAGATTTGCATCAGATTAATTTTCGAGCAACGCAATTATTTCATAGAAATTTCTCTATCATATAAGATAAAAAATCTATAAATAAATCTAAATATTTACGAGCGTCAAAATGAGACGCGCTATTTTTCGGAACGTCGTGTCACGACGTGAAGACTTCATCCTTTTTCAGGTGAAGGGCTTTCAACTAGAATACCTCGTCAAAGTACCTGAAGTGAAGGATACGGTTCACAAACACTCGTTGCTTCATCATCTTTGCCACATGGTGATGGAGAAGTTTCCGGATTCTACAGACCTCTATTCCGAGGTAAGAATATCAGTTAGTACGATCAAAACTAGAGAGAACTTTGCTTTGTCGTGATATCGCAATTGTACTATTGTATATTTATGAAATGAATATTTATGAAATGGAGACTGAGTTCATGTTTCAGAGAGCTCTCTGAAATTTTTTTGTTTTTACGATTTTATTTTATTCTATCACACAATCGGTTCTTCTCCATATTTTGTTGAATTTTTGGATACATGATATTAAAGATTAATGTAATGTAACTTTAAAAAAAATAGATTAAAAGATAAAAATTGGATTAAAATAGAAATAATATGTTGCAATTATAATTTTCATATAATTTACGCGAATACAACATTTTAATTACATAAACATACGACTCATTTGATTTAAAACGATTTTTATTGAAGAAATAAAAATAAAATAAAGAAAGAAGTAAATACTTTTATGTATCTTTTTCAGATAAATTTTAAACTATGTTTCTTTTTGTATAGTTCTTGAAGACAATTGGAATAGTTTTCTCGACAATGCCAACGCGGTTTTGCTTTCAGATTGGTGCGGTAACGAGAGCTTCGAAAATCGATTTCGATGAGTTGGCGGCGAACATCGCGAAACTCGAGAGCGAGTGCAAAGCGTCTTGGGACCATCTCAAGCTCATTGCGAAGCACGATGGTTCTACGATGATGAAGGTCAAGTGAGTATAATTCTTGCCGAGTTTCTTAGCCCCCGAACCAATTTTCGAGATTCTCTCTCTCGTTCTGCTTTCCTATGAGTCTTTCTAAGTGTTTGTGTTTAAGAAGTCCCAAGCGGCTTCGATAAATTCGGGTTTTTAGTTTTTTTTTCAGCGAAACTGGCTGCTATCCAAGTGGAGCTTTCATTAATTACCGAACGAACATTTTCTCCTTCCATTCCCTTCGTTCCTTTCCCTTCTGTAATCATTCACGCTACACTTGCATTCTCTCAATAAACTTATATTTTTTATTTTTTATGATATTTTATGATATTAGTTTTTATTCTTTAAATGCTTTACGCTTTTCACGTATTTAAAAAAAATTAAATAAGTCAAAGATATTTTTTAGCAACAAGAATAACATGTATGCATACGATACATACTATATTTTTCTAGTCAATATTTTTTTATTGAATTATTTTATTAGTAAAAAATTGTTAAAAGTTTTATTTGATATATTTCACAGTTACTTGCTGAAACATATATTTTTCTAAAAAATACATTGTTTTATTTTTATAATGCAGGATGTCTGATTTCCTTGCTGATTGTGCTGAAAGGATAATCGTCTTAGGCATCGTTCACAGACGTATCATAAACCGTTTCCGCAAATTCATTTTGTGGTTGGGTATACCACTGCACAGGATACAAGACACAAAACCAAACGAGTTTTGTAGGATTGTGTCCGAATTTGCTCTGGAGTACAGAACCACTAGGGAACGAGTGATACAGCAGCTTGAAAAGAAAGCCAATCATCGAGAACGCAATAAGACCAGAGGGAAGATGATAACAGAGGTAAGTCATTTTTGTTTTATATCTTTCGTTGAAAACCATCATAGCGAATTTCATCGACTAAAATATATTTATACTGAGTTGGATTAGCTTACATAATATTAATCGTAAATATTAATTAAGCGTAGAGTGTTAAATCTTTTCTCTTTGATTTTTATTCATTTGTTATTTTGTTATATTGATATTAGAATATAAAGTTGTTTTTTAAATTTCATTTATATTTGAATAAAGCTATTTAATTTCTTTTTACTTTTACAATATATTATTTTCATAAAATTTTTCATGTATCTTTTACAAGTTTAAAATCTTGATGTTCTTATTACAGGTCGGTAAGTTTCGTACAAAAGAGGATCGAGCGGACGCGGAACTCAGACAACTACTTGGCAGTGACATTTCAGATGTCGAGAGTATCCACGGCACTTTACCATGGAGAAGACAGAAGAAAGACGGTAAGTTTTGTCAGATCTTTTTCATATGATTTTTTTGTACATGCTCCTAGATGTTTCTTCTTCTTCTGTTTTAGCGATTCTTTGCATTGGTTAATTTTATCTTTATTATAATAAATTTTATTTAGTAAATATGCAATAAACAATATCTTATATAATATCTGTATAATATCTCATTTTACACAATTCACAGTAAGTAAGCAATTCATGTTAAAAACGAATTGTTTAAAATGCACAGCATTGTTGCTGTAAAATTTTATGTTTTAATTTATGAATTAAGTAAGAATCACAAGTTGAGTGTTCTCATTTTCGCGATTGGACGAACGAGATATTATCACTTTAATATAACTGCGGTTTTCTAGCCTATATTTAGCCTTGCTTTTAACTTGCGCGAAAATAACGCACTCTAAAGGACGACGGCTATGTCGGCTGTTCCACTGCGGATAAGAACAAAGTGCGAGAATTTCTCTTCATCTCCGTAATGTTCCAGCTCGGTGGTGGCAGCGACGCGCGTGAGATAAATGTCGCCCTTAAGCAGCGGCTCTTGCAGGCAAGATTTAAGGATAGCGCCGGGTCATTTGACGACATTACCGGAAAACGAGAAGTAAATGCGTTGCCGTCTTTGTGATTATACGATGCATTCGCGGACATACAGTTCTTCTCTCCTTCCTCCGTGTTTAGTCGAATGTGAAACTTACCGACTCGCATAAGTCACCGTTCGTTATCTTTATTGCTTTTGCACGAGGATATTCGTACAAGTTTCTCTTTTATGCGACTCGGAATTTTCTTGCCCAAAATTCGCGATGATGTTCGAGATTGCGTATATCCACTATACCGTTAAGCCGTAAATGTAACTTGGCAGTAAGTAGCATTATCATTCAGTTGCGAGAAGCGTTAAAGTAGGATGCCTTCGACGGTGTTGCTTCATAAATTCGGTATTCATGAGAGAAAAATTTCAACTTGAGTAGAATTTTGTTTTACTCACTCTTTATTGCGCTTTACGCGCGCTACATAAGATGATAACTTTGCCTCAAGAGGGCAGAATGTAAAAGTAGTTAACTTCCAGAGGGAATATTCGAAGCGACGTGGATATTATTCGAGTCGGCGCGAAAAAGTATCGCGTAAATAACAGCCTCTAAGAAATTTATTCTTTGAATTTGTTCGAAAGAATTCTATTGGACTCGATGTTATAAGTTTTATCGTAACATTGTTCACAAACTTGTTATCTTTCGTAATTTCTTCTTGCCAATTTTCTTTTTCTATGAAAGTCTCTACGAACTGCTATTGTATTTATTTTTTATATGAATAAATATTCAATGAATAGAATTAGCGAGTCAATATTTTTTTACCTTAAGAAAAATATTTCAAATGGTTTATTTTTAAAATTAATTACTTTAATTATTTAGATCTTCATAATTATTTGTAATAAGTATAATAATCAGAAAATTCAATTTAATTATTTGTTAAAGATCCACGTTACAATGATTACAGATTAAGATGATACAAAATTAATATGTTTATAAATAAATGTACTTTTACTTTGAAATTATTGGAAACTCTACTCATTCTGTAGTTAATTGAATATTTGGAATATTATGATTCTATTTCATTGCGACAATAAAATAATTTCATAGTAACACGAAAAGCTATTTATTTAAAATAACGAAGATTCATTGTTATTATATGTACAATCAAATCTACGGCAAAGCCGTATCTTGAAAAAAGATCTAGCAGAAACGACTGGCATATCCTGGATCTTGTAAGACTGATATTACGTTGTAACTGTGGATCATCTCTTTCTTGGGGAAACGTGGAATTTTTATTCCCGCTTTCGCGCAGAGGGGGGTACGCGGAGGATTGGGCCAACTCAAGGAACCAAGTGGTTGGTGCCCATCCGGCTCGTAAACTCAACCACCCACGTGCATTACCATGGCTGCGGCCATCATAACTTTTCTCTCTTTTATTCCCTTGTATGCCACGACATAAAGTATCTAAACGTCCCGTCTAAGTCGTGCTGGCGTTTTCAGTCGGATATGATAGCCCTCCAATTCCACAGCTGGAAAAGTCTCGCAAGTTGTACGACAAGGATCGTGAACGATACGCGATGATTTATTTTAACAATTTGCTGAGTAATATTAATATTATGAACACATTAGATACAATTAATTGTTATACGCAATTGTTAACTTTATTCTTGTTTCTTTCATTTTACTTCCATTTATAGCATTCTGCTAAACAAGTTCTACTAAACAAAATTTAGTAACTGATTATTGCGAGAAGTATGAAATTTCTTGAACTTTTCTGAATAAAAATATTATAAATATTCATACTTTTTAAAAAAATTAACTTTTTGATATTTACAAAAAAAATGGATTGAACATTATTAAAAATTGTAAAAAAGTTTTTAAAGTAATATTAATGGTGATGAAACTTTTATTTTTCACAATTTTTTAAATAAAAATAGAGAGTTGTAATATTAAAAAATTGAAATGTCAAAATAAATAATAAATATAAAACGGGAATATTACATTTACATAGCTATTCAATTATTAAACGCAACTTTATGATTGTATATTGTTTTGATCAAGTATATTTTAATAATTAACGTTAAGTAAAGTAATTATATAATTTCTTGACTTACTTTTAATCAGAAATTTATTGCATTATTCCTCAATTGCAATGAGTACGTTAAGTAGGACGTATTATCAGAGCCTGCAGATCAGATTAACGAACAGGAAGCCATTTGAAAGTGTTTAACATTCCTTATGGTAGAGCAACCACGAAAATGAATTGTCTAGATTGATCTGCGGTCGTCAAAGAACGCGTAATTGGCGAGATTTAAAGATCTCTTCCTTCCTCTTTTCGTTTCATTCATGAAAATTCTATTACCACCCTCTCATCCTCTTTCTACTTCTCTTTTTTCACAGTCTTTGTATCGAGAGTGTATAGAACTGTATCTATGATAGCTTTTCTGGGACGAGTTTGAAAGAAGCTCTGGAAGAAATTCTGTGTATTTGACAGTTTCGAAGTTTCTAGCCCTGCGGACTAGATGTGGTGATTGTAAGAAATGAAATAGTGAGACGATGTGGAAGAAAAATCTTGTAGACACGCGATATTCTACAAAGGATTTCTTTACTTAGACATTGTCTTTTTACATTGTCTTTACTTTTCCTTTTTGAATATATTTTCCATGAATAAATAGAAAAATGTATCTTATAATTGTAGAAATTGTGCTTAGTTGAACATAATAATTGAAATCAGCATTAACAATTTGCATTGTCATCTAGCTTTTTTCTCTAAATAAATTTTTAGAAATAAATACAAATTTACTTTATAAATAGAAAAATTTTCTTATAACAAATAATTGGATTATGAATTTAAATTTATTAATGATTTATACACGGAGAAAATTTTACATTAAATTTTAATACAATTTTAAATTACACTTTACTATGTCTTGTATTTTTGATAGATGATTTGATCATCACAACAATGATTCCTACATAACTTTTATTATGGTAATACTAATTTTTATTACATAAATAAAGTAATTTTTGTTAAAGCCAGTGCTTAAGCCATATTCTAAAACAATTAATTTTTACTATGATACGCAAACAAAATTTGCTAAGTATATATTTTTTACTTATCTTTGCAATACTAACTTTTATTCAACAACAAGTTTTGATTTTGTAATAAAAAATTTTTATTCTGAAAAAGTGTAAAAATTATGTTGCATTATTATTTAAAAAAAAAATAGCTATAATATTTAAACTTATGATTGTCATGATAGTCCGCAGCTTCTACAACATCATAGTAATTTTAAATATAAAATTTTCTCCATGTATAATCTAATTTGTTAATATGTGCAACGTATATTTATAAATAATACAGAGTTACGCAACTTGATTATAAATAATACAGAGATACGCTACTTTGAAAATAAAGCTATTACAAAAAAAATTTAGAATGTA
>Ga0157364_1002144_pt1 | contig 17969 bp, 5 predicted proteins | sample AttsexASBM2_FD_111476 | JGI IMG/M metagenome (GOLD analysis project Ga0157364, IMG submission 111476) | Fungus gardens microbial communities from leaf cutter ant in Ribeirão Preto, State of São Paulo, Brazil - Atta sexdens ASBM2 | ecosystem: Host-associated > Fungi > Mycelium > Unclassified ...
AAAAAGTCATATTGAAAAATTTCCAATCTCAAGAGAGATGAGCTCAATATATTGAGATATGCCGTCAACAAATTGGTTACTTATTTACTATCGTAAAAGGAATAATCTGCTTGAACATCTTATGCAACTGTATAAGATAAAATTTTATTTTGAATGAATCTTAGTAGTAATTTAAGACTACATCACAATAATTAAGACCATAAGGTAACAAATATTAAGAAGTAGACTATCAGATGCATCAAATCATCACCCACTGAAAAAACATCTAAGAAGAAAAAAGAAAGAATTGTATTTTATCTGTAGTTTTATTCTTTCTAAATGCTGAATAAATTTGTTTACTCTGATTCAGTACGATGTTCGAGAAGGAAAAATTGTATTTTCTACATTAAAAAAAGGTAATTTAATATTTAAATCTATGTTTTTGAAATCTCATATTATCATTGGAGATTATTGTATTATTTTTTAGAATTATAAAAACTAAAACATTACATATATATATATATATACACCTACACAGAAGAACATCAAGATACATAATACATCTCCGAAGATTATCCTCTTCCTATATCACAAAATAATTTATAAAAATTGTTGGCGTTTACTATAGAAAATATTTACTATAAAAAATTATCATTTTTTAAAATTTCACAGAATATTAATAAGTGATAAATTAAAATTTATTAAAATTTAAATATAAAGCTAACATAATTATTAATTATATGTAAAACATAGATGTGTGTAAAATATTTAGAACGTTGTTCCCTTAATTTAATATTTTCCATGAAACAAATTAATTTTATTTATACATAAAAAGAATAAAAAAATTAATTTAAAAATTGTCCTTTATATAGGAAGTAATATTAAATTGTATATGTATGAAATAATTTAAAATATCATTGTATACCTATTATTTAAAATGTAACTTATATATAATGTTAATATTATTTTCTATGAAATTGATATAAATAATGTATTTAAATCATCTGTTTGAAGATACTGTAATTAAAACTTATGTAAGAAGATAGCGCCTTATTGGCTTAATAATTATTCATTAATATATTACATTATTATTATTGAATCATTTAATATTTAATATTTATATTTACTGACATTTTATTTTATTTTCAGAACTTATATCTATGTGTAGAAGAACATGAAAAAATGCAGTGGGTGAGTGTAATGTACATTATTATATAAAGCCTCTCATTTAAAACTTGGCTATCTCCGTAATTTCAATTTTATAATTAAAAAAATAGACAAAAATTGCAGTTTCTGTTGTAATTACGAATTTAACGTATAAATTCCGAAAATATTTTTAGCAATTCGTGTATTCAACATATAATAAAGGAAATTTATGAAAGAATATTTGTATAAGATAATATACATAAATTTTAAACTGTAATAATTATTTTTTAATTCTGTAGATATAATTGATACTTGATATTTTAATCTTCACACCGAATTGTTATTCATTATTATTTATTTTTATAAATATCAAATTTTTCTAAGTAATCTTTTATTAGAGATAACGAGTTTTGCAATAAGATAATATCTTTCATCAATATCTTCAATATTTAATATATTCAGGCTTCTTGTGATTTCGATTCGATTTTTCTAGAATATAAATATTCCAAATTTAAATAATTTTCATGTACGATAATTACGAAGTTAAAAAAGTTATTTAAAAAAATTATTAAAAAAATTATACATGCTTTATTTAAATAGCAATTAAAGGATATTGATTATACATCTACTTACGATGTCGTTTTTTAAATTTTGTTTGATTAGAACATTTGACATAAATTGTTAATATAGTAGGATTGAATCACAAAGGCCTAAATGTAATAAAGAAATTATGTTTATTACATATGTGCATTTGTTTATTACAGCGTGATTGATTGTCGTTTATGCTCCTGAAGAAGTCGCCAATTTTTAACTACTTACGCTAAGTCGCCAATTTTTAACTACTTACGCTAAGTAATTCGATGATTGAAATAAAAATTGAACATATGATACCGAAAATTATTAGATTAAAAACTTCCAAGATATTAAACAACGCGATGTAGGGTTGCCACCTTTTAGCTTGAACCAAAAACTCCGAATTTTGAAGATTTATGTCCGAGTTTCGTTACTTCTCCACGTTGCATAAAATGTAAAAAACGTCTTATGTAGTTTTTAATGAAAAAAATTCCCTACAGCATTGAAAAAAACTAAGAAAAGCGTTTCGAATAAGATGTATACATTACAATGTTATATTTATCGATAAACTGTTATGAATTTATCAAGAAATTTGAAAATATGGAGCTTGTTAAAACTGCAAATATTTATGAAAATGAAGCCAATAAAAATAATAATTTATATATTTATTATGTAATTGTGTGCATTCCGGGAAAAAAATGTTTCATATATAGTTATATATAATTATATACATATAAAATATGCCCCTATAATATTTTTTCCCGGGATATCATTTATATAATTCATATATTTTCTGTTTCATGATTGTCAAAATTGCTTTTTATTATTTAATCATTTTTTTATCTTATAATATTTTTGGATTTTTCTTATTTTGATAATTTTCATAAACATTAACTTTTTTCTTTTTCTGATACCGAACGACCATCTAGGTGGCAACGCTAACGCAATATAATTATTATATCGTACAATATTCAGACATAATCTATAAGATTAAAAGTTTATAAAGAGAGAAATAATATTTTTTAAGTTATGTTTAATTTATAATTGTATCATATGGTCAAGATTTCTGGCAGATTTTTTTTTTAATATGTATTTTATGTATATAGATATATACGTATATATTACGCACGTATATTACTTTATAGTTGCATTTAAATATTAAGTAAATATATGAATATAATGCGATATACGTGTTGAAAAGAAAGAGGAACTATTCTCAGTAATAATATTATCATTTATTCTGGTAAAAGTTAAATTTCTGAGGTATATTTCCAAAGTTATTGCAGAAGTAGATAGGGAACTAGTAAAAAATTTTATTACACGGATTATATTTAAAGAAAATACATTTTACCTTAAATTTTTAATAAGGTGGAAATAATTAATGATTATATTAATTAGTAGAATTAATTATTACTTTGAATATACCAGTATTGAATATCCAGAAAATTTATTATCAATTTTGATAATTTGAAAAAGTCACATATACACAAACAGAATTAATAATAATAATTTTCATATACTATACATTAATTAGTGTACACTGCTTTTCCTGTGTTTTTTTAACTTAATTTAATCATTAGCGAAATAATATAGAACAGTATATGAAATTGAGTCGCTAAACATTTTTTATTGTGCTCGTTTATTGCTATTTGGCAATAAAAGGATATTTACTTCCTTATGTAATTTATTTTTACTGCACTTTTCTCTAATGCGTAAAAATCTGGACCAAATCATAATTTGTATGAAGTCTTTTAGTTGTTAAAAAGTTATTTTAATTAAATAACTTGGAATTTTATTTAAAAAACATAGTTTTATAAAAAAATATTAAATGAATTAATAATTTATTGTGTCTAGTCGATGAGGTTGATGGATTCTTCATATAAAGAAGAATTCTATGATATTTAGTATTAAAATTTAATTTGTTGTATATTTCTTTGTCAATATCTGTAGAGACTGATTTTATGGTACCTCATATTTAGTACAAGTAGATAAAAATTCTCTTGATAATGGGAGACGTATTATTGATATTAGTATTGAACAAAGTGTTTTAAGATTTGACGATAGATATCATAGATTATGATGTCAGAAAAACATTTATTCAAGTTTGCGAGAATGATTTTTCGTGAACAGATTCAGAAAATTTTTGAAAATGTGATATAAACATTACTTTGAGTTCAACAAATTATGTGAAAACAAAGTTTCGAAACTTGTTTACAATTAGGCTTGTTAACAATTAGATAGATAAAGTTATTGTGAATCATAGAAAATCATAAAGTATGTTGCCTGACATCTGACATTATAATATAAGCTTAATAACGAATCTTTTAAGAAATACATTCCTATTTTTTTCATATATTTTACAAAATAAATTACAGATTATTGCTATAAATTAAGATTATTGCTTGCCATATTATTGCTGTGAAGATAATCTACTTTTTATTACATTTCCTTTAATTTTCAAATGCATTGAGGACAAATATTCTTTAAAGACTTCATATTCTTTAAGACTTTTAGCAAAGTAGAAATGACACAAAGTAATCGTGCATAAATGTTTGCAAAATAGATGATAGTTATTTTAAATTGCATGTGTATAAGTTGCAGAAGAAAATATTTTATATTTCTAAAGTTGCATATTGTAAGAGCATTTACACAGAATGACATAAATTCGAACACATGTTCTACGTCCTATGTAAATAGTAATGTATAAAAAGAAAGTGTGTGGAAATTTATTTTGTTGCGCTTATACCTCGAATATTTTATATTTATTGTAGACCTCACTTCACTGAATGGATCATTATTCTAAAAAAACATATACATATATATACATAATTTAATTCGAAAGATTGCATAATTTATAGTTTACAGCCAGTAGATAGTAAATAAATGAAATATATTCTCTAGAATAAAGTTTATCCGAGAGGAAGAGGATATTCTTACTAATATTATCCTAAATGAATACAGTGCTCTGATAAACGTATATTTTAAAAAATTGCATTCGCGCATGCGAGTATATATAATTCAATACATTTCAGTATATTACTAAATAATCGTTAACACATGTATAACAAATATCAGCTCTCTTGAACAAGCAACATTGCTTCGTCATAGAATTAAATAATATTATCGCATTTGGTGAAAATTTATTTTCTGGGAATAGTGCAATGGAAGCTTTAAAACTGTTTCCTTTATTGCATTATATTGTACATGTTTTTGTGTTGAATGTACATGTCAGCGATTTAAAACGTAATTCTAATCTCTCTTTTTCTGCAAATTTTATAATAAAATGTTATTTATTTACAACTTCATCTTCTAGGCCTAAGAACACAGCTGTATCTTTTTTTTTCGTCATTCTTATATATATACAAAATATTTATGTAATAAATACTGTATATGTGTACTGTGTAAGGAACTTCTATCAAATTTGTCAAAAGAAGTCAGACCTGGTTATGCAGTTTATATGCGTAAGAGTTTCGAGATAATATACAAACTCATTATATGTCTATTAAATTATGCAAGTTATATTTTATTGTATTATATTTCTTTGTAAAATATCAATATGAAAGGCAGAATATGTTTAGACGATGCTTTCACATGGTTTTAAAATAAGTTCATTCGCTTACCGCTCGTATTGCGTAAAATATTTAAGTATGCAGTTAGATTAATAAAGATATAATGATATTTAGTCGAATACTTTGTTAGTTATGTAATACATCTCCTAATTTTATCGAATTCAAATTTTTATGTATAAACCATTAATATTTTAAATATTTTTTTACAAGAGTATTCATAAATTTTCATGTATAAGTTTAATAATTGTATATATATGTAGATCTATATAAATTAATTTTCCTGTATTGTATTCTATGCGTAAAAACATTATATTGTGATAAGTTAAACCCACAATGTACAACAATGCAGAGACTGAAAAAAAGAATAAAAGTTCAATTTTTAATACATTCGAGTTATTCATTTATTACGCGCAATTGTACAAAATCAATTGGAAAACTTATTATTCAGTTTAGAAACATTTCGATAATCTAGTCAAAAAGAAATACTATTTTCATTAATGCAGAACTTGTATTTCTATATGCAAGAATATTAAATTACTACTATCATTTTAGAAGCATTCAATACATTTCCTCTCACTATATATTATATTTAATTCGTAAATACTTGTTTTATTCTCTAGCATAGGATATAGAATATATATGTATGTGAAAAAAATGATACTAAAATCTCATTCATCTTGTTTGCATAGAAAAGTGATTGCAATATAACGGTGTAATAAACACATTCGGATGTGACCAATCATTTATCTAAAAATATTTACAATCTTGGGTGATGTTTATTATTGACGTAATAAAAATGTTTTACTAAAATTGAAAGAAAAAGTTGTGATAATTAGACACACTTGTAAAATAAATTAGTATCTCTGAATAAAGAAGGTATCTGTAATTATATGAACGAACGAACATTATAAGCTTGTTGAATATTTTTTTGCTTTTACCCTGTTCAGAGGTATGTTCTCTATATACTCTATTTTTAGTTAATAAGTATACATACTTATGTAAAATATAATGAACTCGATGCTGCAAGCATCAAAAGCATATTAATTTTACCCTGTTGTGTGAGAGTTTCTAACATTTCTATTCTTATTTCATAGGTAATAGCGATGAATCTATAGTTCCAGTGAGTATAATATAGAAAGAGGTAAATATAATAGTATTATCATATGTGCAGTATATTTACCTCGATTTTATGCAGTCGACATTTTATGTAATGCACATAATGTACAAATATAGGTAAATACAGGTTTATTTATCATTATACGAAAGAGATGTTCTACGCATACAGAATACTGAATTTTTGATGAACACGAATTAATGAGGCATCTGATGTAAAGTACTTTACTATACTAACTTGATTAATGTTTAAGACATCAGACTTTCCTTAATATTTTATGCGTACAATAATGTATTTATGATTAATGATCTATATATATATTCGATCCATATGTATGAAGACTTTTGGCAATTTTGATGAACTAATTATTTATAGCTATAGTAACTTATAAATTTGTGTTAAACTTAAGCCTATCAGACTTATCGCATTGTAAATTAATAAATAAATAACAATAAGAATTATTGGTAAACATAACAATAAAAAATCATTATCGGTAATGAAAAAGACGCGTTTTTCAGTCAAGTGTAGGAAATATAATTTAAAATCTAGTTGAAAATAGTTGAAAATAAGAAAATAGTATTGTAGTAAACATAAGAGGTATAGCAGTCTACAATAAAAAAAATCTCTAACTACAATCATTTATATGAAGAGGAATAAATGTACAATGATGACAAGTGTGACAGTGACAAGTAATCTATCAAATAGACTACTTAACAAGGTACATTTTCTTTTTGTACAACAAAATGTTAGCTACCGCTTAGCTAATGATCACAGATATGAGATCAGGTATAGGGATATGGCACTGAAGTTATGCATTACTTGAACCAAATCTATCTCGAAATAATTGAACGTAGTTAGAACATTTATATTAGAATAAAATAGTGACGCTGACTGGTTCAGGTTTAACACAGGGACTGCAATGTGACTTAATTTGTTCAGATCAGATATACATTATAACAAAAAGAGTTTAATGGTAATAGATACTCTGAAACCATTAACATAAGATATATACATATAGAATTGAATGAGCATGAGCAATTTTTTTTTCATTAAGAACCATTTACAATATAATATATAACATTTAAAAAATTATATCCTTAAAAATGTATCTCATAAAAAATTCAGGTTAAATTTAATATAATTTAATTAAATGCTATATATTAATGTTAATCAGTTCTTAAAGTAAGACTCCAGATATATGAACTGAAATACTAAATAATTACATAGGAACAAGCTATACGATGCTTGCTAGTTGTAAAGCTTTTCTATCTTGGTAACTATCGATATCTAAATTGTGCATTTTTTCTTGCATGCCTCAGTTTCATTTTATTTATCAAGCTCGATTAAGTCATTTTATTTTTTAGAATATATAGCTCGTGTAGCCCTCGCGTAGCTCGCGTTTTAACGAAAGATGGACATTTGTATTACAGGAAAAATATATGGATTACTTTCAATTATGTAGCATACTATCTCTTCTTTTTTTTCAATGGGACCTGAAGTTCTTTGTTATTATACGAATCGGCTGACTACTCTACTTATTTTGATAGGTACCTGTATATAAGTTTATATTAAATAATAGCTTTTTTCTTGATAATATAGGGCTGCGTCTCTATATATAATAAGAGGACAGATTATAAAGAAATTAAACATTTCCAGTTTTTATAATTGTACGGCAATACAAATAATTTTGCATCATTTGGCGAATTTATTGACATTATGTGCTTGTATTAAACACTTGCCCAAAGTTACTCAAGTATAAGCGGATAATTACTCTGAAATACAAGACATATGTTACATATAAAATTATGTAAAATATCATATATGTATCTCTATGAAATTATTACAAATTGGAAAAACTATAACACCATAAGTATGTAAGTAATAACTATGAAATATGATATCTAAATTTTTATATCAGATACTTATAATACAAAATTTTACGTATATATGTATACATAATTACTGTAGAATTACCTATGCAAACATGCTCCTGAGATGTTGTTTATCCTGTGAAATTGTGTTCAATGAAATTGTGTTCAATGAAAATTTGGATTTTTGAATACACTTTTAATTTTTAATCGTTTAGTCGTCAACCTGGTCGTATTACATTCCTGAATTTAAATTTGTATTCTTCAGGAACCTGGAGGAGAATTCACATATAATTATCATCATAAATTATTCATGCATAATAAGATACAATAATATCTACAGTATTTTTTTAAAATTGTAATAACTGTAAATAAAAGTAATGTATAATATAATGATAATAATAATAACACAATAACAATTAATAATCTATACAAACACATTTATACATAATATTTTTGATATGTTTGATTTTATATCATTTTGTCTAAATTCATTTTAGTCAGCAAACAAGTCATTAAACTAATATGCTATTATATAAGATAACCTTACCTTTAAAAAATGATACTACTTCAAAATACGTTTCCACCAAATAAGTTTCTGTTTGGCATTGATTATGTATGTACAAATATATATATATATATATATATATATATATATATATATATATATATATAGACATATTCATACAGAAAACACTATACAGAAACTTTAATTTTATTTTACAAAAATTTAGGAATTTTATGCTTAAGAAAGTTACAGCTTGCGACAGACGTCGTTGCAACCATGACAATAGAAAAACATTAAAAATTTAAATATTATCTTACAAAGCCTTATATCAATTACAATATCGCAAGAGTAGAGAGAAACGATGTTTAACCATAGTTTTAGACATACTCAGTTACGATAGTAGTAAAAAATCAGAGCATGAAATTTTACCGTGCGAAAAACGCAATCAATATATATAGTCTACGATTAAGTTCGTCTTGTTCACTTCTATAATTAGTGTCACTATATTTGAGTTAACGTTTTTGGTAAAGAAATAATTTCTAACAAAAATGTCATCATTATATAGGAATATTTATTTGATTAAAAAAAGGTAATTCAACGAAAGCACTATCGTAAACTTACTTTCAACTAACAATGAAGAATCCACTTGTGACTACATATATACTGTAAGTTTTTGTTTTTATTTGATAAAAATTTTATACTTTGATAAGAACTTTTTTCATGAATTATTAAAGTTTAAATATCGGTTTTACCGATTTCGTATCGATAAATTATTATATTTACTTATATATAAAGCGGCAAGAATATATCTTAAGACTTAAGAGATATATTTATCAAATTAAAAAAAACTTATATATCGATATATAATCGCAAGTGGGTATCTCATAAGACAAACGCGATATTGTAAATCTAAATATTAACAAATAAAAAACGAAAAAAAAAATTTAAGAACAAGAAAAATATTTTATAAACGTATCTCAAATAATTGTTCCAAGGACATTAAATTGAATACAAAATTATATTAAATTTTATTATCAAATAAAATATTGGTTAATTATTTAGAATGGCATACTCCCCACCTAAAATCTCTTAATGAACTCTTAATGAAAATACACTCATCCGATGCGTTTTCACTCAAAATGAAAGAATCTGGCAAAAAAATGCGGTGGTCGGCCTCGTAATGACGAGATATTAAGCGTTAAAGTTCGAGATTTTAGAGATTAAAATATTTGTCATTCTGACTCGTTGCAGCGCTACGTATACGTAAGATCTGTTCTTTTTTGAAGAATTCACTGCTTTAAAAACAATTCACTGCTTTAAAAACAACAATTCACTGTTTTAAAAACAACAATACTTCTTTGCATTAGCAGTGAATTTGTATTTTTAAAGCAATGAATTATTGTTTTTGAAGCAGTAAATTGTTCTTTAAGCAATGAATTGTTTTTAAAGCAGTGAATTATTTTTAAACCAGTGAATTGTTTTTTAGAGCAGTGAATTGTTTTTAAAGTAATAAATTATTTTTAAAATAGTGAATTGTCATTTTTAAAGCAGTGAATTGTTATTTTTAAAGCAGTGAATTGTTATTTTTAAAGCAGTGAATTGTTGTTTTTAAGATAGTGAATTGTTGTTTTTAAAGTAATACTTTTTTGTATTTTTAAAGTACAGAATAGAGATTATTTAAAATGTACACCTCTTTAATTTTTGTTATATGGATTAAAATTTAAATCCAACATTTCTTTGAAATACACACTAAAATTATAAACACGACTTTGTCGTTATCGTCCAAATTCCTATAAATTCCTATAAATTTTATAAAATGTTACAAATGTTTCTTTATGTATTATCTAATTCATTAATTAAAATTAATGATATTACCTTATGATTTAAATAATTAAACCGTAAATCGCAGGTTTCCAATCTTTTGTATATGCTTTTTTTTAATGTAAAGGATAAGATGTCGTGTAAAAAATCTTCCAATATTGCATTTATAAAAGAGAAATTTACGAGAATCATTTGTTTATGATCGGTTAAGTTGCGATCCCAAAACAATTTTCAGATAAATCTCGGCCACAATTTTGCATGTCCAACTACATCTTGGACAGCAAACCAAGGATTTGTATATTCAGTTGCTCTACTGAGGCTGTGGTCAAAGTCTCACTACAAATACTTTGAAGTATTTGATGGACCAATTAGAAGAAAGAATTTTACAAACTAATCAATTAAAAAACGCTTCAAAGCATCGTTTGCATCTCCTTGATCGTATCCTTAATCGTAATAAGTAAAATGGCATATTCCATTAGATCTAAAATATAGACCAATCAGATGAAAGTGCTCCAAACTACCTCACTCTAACTTATTGCATTATTTCATTTTTATTCTTCGACAAAGAACAGATCTTGTATATATAGCGCTGCAGCAAGTTGGAATGACAGATATTTTAACCTCTAAAATTTCGAACTTTAACGCTTAACGCGAAGCCGATCCCCCGATTTTTTTGCTAGATTCTTTCATTTTGAGTAAAAACGTGTCAGATGAATATATTTTCATTAAGATTTTAGATGCTGTTCTATATAATTATTAAATATTATAAAAAAACAATTGAAAATTTAATTTTAAAGGATAAAAATATTTGACGCGTATTTTACATATTTTAATATAATTTAACAATGATTCTATTTTGAACTGTAACATTTTCTTATGTTATCATATACTAAAGATATATGACAATAAATCTGATCGCAACAAAATGTCGACGTTTACTGTCACAACTAGGAACGTCTAAACTATGATTTAACGGAATAAAATTCTCTACAACTTGCTTCTAGCGATATCTAACCAAACATCAAAAATATTTTATGCAGATGTCTTCTATATATAGCTAATGTAATTCTTCGCTGACGCTAATCTTGAACACGCTGTTGAACGATCTATCTCTAAATCTTCTAGGACGAGTTATTTTTCGCTTCCGTTTTGTACATATATTTACACAGATTTACAGTGCCACAGCTTGAAGAACACATTTGTCCTCTGTACAGGTTGCTTCCATTTTCTCTTTCATTTTTACAGCAGTGACTTTTCATAATGAAATAGTATTGATCATCGACTAGTCTTCTTACGTCTTCGTTTTGACTCACCGGACGGATTCCATTCTGGATCAACATCGGTGTAACAATAATTTACCTTAGGAACGTTTCTTTTTGAGCTTCTCGTTTGTCTAATAGATGACTGCGTTTTTTTCGCCTTTTTACACGCGCTATCCTGTTCAATCGTCTCCGATGTTATATGTTTCAGAGATGTTGGATTTGTGACGTCTCTACGCTGCGCAGGTATCCTATCCTGACAACTTTCTAGGCACACTGCGTTAGGCTGCTCACCATTCGGTCGAAACTGACGCTCGTGATTTCTTGTACTTTCTTTTGTAAGATTATGTGTATTAGAAATGTGGATATCTTTGTAATAATCCCTTCGCACTATATTCGAATTGAAGTGATAGCTGCCGTGTGTATTATCCTCTTCATTAGAGGATAATTCATATGACTTAATGATTTGCGTGGGATGTTTCTGTGTACCATCTATCTTTTCTATGGCTGCTATGGGCATCATGGGAATTCCAGGATAATTATCCAATTTCTCTGTCTTGATAGGTACCTTCTCATATGCCATTGACATCATGGCATGAGCTTTCAATCTCTTTTTCAACGGCAACGTGTTCTCCATATCTTTCTTAAATAACTTCTCTGACTCGCGCGGCATATCCAGCTTCTCCAACGTATTATTTTGTAGCACTCTTTTACGCAATATTTGATCGTCGTATAATTTACTTATTACCGCTTCACTTTTTGTCCTATCGTGCTCTTGGACGGCGGATGTTTGTACTGATGAATGTGTGGGCAAAAAATAAGAATTACTTTCAATGCAAGACACGTGGGAGTCTGTGGCCGAGTGTATACACTGTCTACAATGTGTGACTATGTCATACGTACAATTTAGACAGGAGCAGTGTGATCTCCCGCATGAATTTGCGGACTTTGTGTGGGAATGGAGCGAAGTAGTAGAATTAATTTGTAAACTACACGACACGGAGGTGCAATGCTTGTGATATGGCATACATAGATCTGTGCTGGCAGCGCAGTTCCCGTAAATCGAAGGTATTGTCGTGGGATGAGTGACCGGAATATGTAACGAATGTTGCGGGTCAATTACTTCATGCGGATGCGAATGTATTCCGTTGCACCCTTGTATTCCACAATTAGGCGTAATATGATTGCTGAACTCTTGCTTAATGTTCTGCCTATAAGTAAGAATGGATTTGGATTTTCGTTTATCGATTGACTTGCTGATGCTAATATTCGCAACGTTCGTGTCCTGATAGATTTGTGACGTCGCAGGTAATACGTCGGCTGACAATGAACCTTTTTTACCGTAAGATTTCATTTCTGTGATGCTCATTAAACTACTTTCCTCCTCAGGCTCGATTTTTATACCTTTATTCCTTCCGATGGAATATTTATTTTCTTGACACGATAATTCCTTATTGTATTGCGGTAAATCCAAATTAAACGAAATATGCTCTGACGTATTAACAACTTCAAACGATGCATAATCTTCCGGTGGAATCATCCAACTCTTTTCTTTAATTGGACAACTCTCATCATCGCTATTATGATCTCGTGCATTTTCCACTGCTTTATTAATAATGTATAAATTACTATTGGGAGACTTTTGTAAGAGCACGACTGTTTCACCGTTTAATATAACGTTCGTATTTTCCTTTATTGACTGCACATTGTTTTCCATCATACTTAAATTGTTGGATATCGTATCTGTTTCGTAATTGAGAGTAGTTTCAACAATATGTGAAACGCTATTGCTTGGATCGTTTTCGCGGTCATCGGGATCAGTTGTCGATGTCACTTCAACATGAAGCGCTACTTTGTCTAATGCGTCTTCTGGATAAATCCCAACTATTCTATTGATGACTTCAGTGGATGGATTCTCCAAAATTTGAGAAACGGTCGATGAATCATTCGTATCAGCTTCATCATCCGTAGTTTGATTATTAGGAGAATTTCTTAACGATGCATAATCCTTGACTTTGATTTGTTCGTATTTTAAATCATGTTCGGTTTGTGTTTTTAGATGAGATACATGCTGACTTGCGATAACATTGGCTAATAATGAAAGCCCATCTATATTATCATGTAACTCTGAATCTTGAATGATACATTTATCTCCCGATGAATCCTGAATATTTTTTATATGTGATATCTTGTATGATTCTTTCGGTGATTTATGATCATGCATTTGGTCAACTTTTTTGCACAATACAGAAGATCTTTCTACTAATTCCTCTATATTACATTCTCTACCACAATTCCTGTTCGATTCAATTTCTACATTTTCTTTATGATCTGTTTTCGAATCGATATCATTGACTTTTTCATCTTTTGAACACAGTGACATGTCAAGGATATTAGAAATATTTTTCTTATCAGCTGTGTGATTTTCAAAAATAGTTTCTTTGATTTTACAATTAGGGAATCTGCTATCTTTTACATTATCGCTTACTTCGACACAAGTATCAACTTTTAAATCTGTTTGTACATTAGAATGGTCTCCATTCGTTATATTAATACTTACAGTATTATTTGCAACATCGTGACTTGTTGATACATATTTATCTTGAGATTTAGATTCCTGTGAGTGCCTTGTATTTCCAGTAATGCATGATTGTTTCAATCGCTCAGATTCTGTTGCGTCATTTATTAATATTTCCACACTACTTATAGTTGTTGTAGTAAGAGTTTCGGCTACTGTCGTAGAAATTGCAAATTTCTTTTTACTTAATTCACTATCAACTGTGGTTGATTTCAAACATTGTATTTCACAGATATCTTCCTGCACACATTTCTCATTGTTTCCAAAATCTTTCATTTTTTCATTTGTTTCATTCTGTGTGTTGTTTTTGCAGTGCGTGTGCTCCAGAGATGAAGCTACCTGTGAGGATAATTTATCTTTAGTTGTAAGATAGTTAGTATTATGATTAGAGCTATTATCTTCATCTTTGGAATTATCTTGGGCACATATCGAAGGAGTATTTACAGTTTTAGAGTGCTCTGTTCCTAAATCACAGATTTTTCTTAAACTTTCAACTCTTTTATGGGTTTCACTTTCAGGCGGAGTATCTTTTTCCATCAGTCGTTTAATCACAGTCTGTATATTATCCCTATCATTTATTTTCTCATTATTCTTTGCTTCCAAAATATTAACATCATGACATTTGCTAACTTTATTAGCGTCATTCGAAATATCCAATAATGAATTTTTTGAAGCTTTAGATTTATTAGACTGTGGTCTATCAACAATTACAGAAGAAGAAACTGTGCAGTGCAGCATATCGACAGTTTCATTTTTGTCACTGTTATTCGTATGTACCGATTTTGTAGATATTGTATTATTACCATTGACTGATGTATTGTTATGTTTCGCATCAAGATGCATGGATTTTATTTGCTCGTTATTTAACTTCATGTCCTGTATCGTAGATGTACTGGAATCATTCTTCAAAGTTGTATTTTCTGTGGCATGTACAGATTGAAGCGAATCTTCCAATTGTTGATTAGTTTTCTTCAAAGAATTTTTCGCTTTTTGTTGTTTCTTAATCTTCCGTGACGCTCTTATCGACTTCGCGTCAAAGTTCTTTTTAACTTCTTCAAGCCACGCAACTTTTCTCGATTTCCTTTTCTTTATGCATCGTTCGAAAGCGACGTCAGTTGTAAGATCGATTAGTACAATCTTATTAGATTTTTTAGCCTTCTTCCGTGGAAGCACTTTTGGTTTCACCGATTTAGAGATAGTCCGTGTTACAGAAATATTTGTAGAAATTGTGCCTAAAGGTTTAACATTTGTTTGTTCTGTTAAATGTGAAGATTTTAAATTATCTGACATAACACAATTACTTTCTACATCTTTATCTGAAGAAACGAGTTTATTTTCAATACACTCTGTATTTTTATTTTCGCGTGATGTAATTTCCAGCTAAAAAAATATATATAGTTCATTATTTCCTTGTCAAAAAAATGTCAATCCTGTTACCTTTATACAAATCTTTTCTTAATAAGAAAAAAAAATTGTCATAAAAATTCTTTCTTATTTTATATGTACAACTTTTCTTATTATTATTCATTATGTACATGAAGGTCTATTAATTACGGCAACAAACTAAATAAGTATTCTGTGTATAAAGATTTTCTGATAATTTGCGTAAAAATAATTTTTTATTTGTACATCATATAAATAAGATTCAACATAATTTTTTAAACGGAAATAGTTTTAGAATTATATAAAAACATATACAATATTTATAAAAACATGACAGAGCGTATATGAGATAATTTATGGTGATACTCGTTAATGATTCTTAAGATTTTTTTGTGTGAAATTCACATAGAGCTCAGATAAAGCGCAAGGTGCACAAAAGTAAAAATATCAATGCTATATTGTTGAAATTGACACGTAATTCTATATGCACTACTGTATCATGGGGTATGAATATCAGAGAATTTGATTGTTTAATTTTAAATATTTTTCATTTAAAAACTATAATAACTCTCATTATTTTAATATTAGAATTTTTATCTAAAGTGATCTCAAAAGTATATCATTAATGAATATCACAACAAGTCTCGAATACTACGTACGTACCAATGAAGTAGTCTTCTTAGATGAGCTTGGAATTGTAGCATTTTCACTTTGTTGCTGGCATGTAGTTGCATTTTCACTTTGTTGCTGGCATGTATCTTCTCTGCTCTCTTTACAGAACTGTATAAATTTTTCACAGCATTTTTTTATATCAAATTTCCGCCGCATCAGATATTTTGCTGAATATTTTGGTTGACACTTTGGCACTTTCGGTAATATATCTTTTAACACGCATGGTGGGAAAGCCGCTGGTGGTGTTCCCAGAGAGGCAATTGCGGTTGTAGTAATGTCATTTTTTGCGGTTAAATTGCTATTTATTTTTTTCCAAAGACAATAAATAAGAAGATAACGAATATACATGATATTTGATTTGGGATGCTTTGGAATATTTTTAATTACTTTTCTGAAATCAAATAAAAGAAATAGATATATAACTATATGAAAAACTTTGAAACATATAAAATTATATAAAAAATAAATCTTTAAATATATTTTGACTGATATATGTATATAAAATGTATGTTTTGTAATTCATTGTTGAATAATGATATAAATAATGTAGCAAAATATTGATAGTTCCAAATAATTTTCGTACATTTCTATATCATATACTTACGTTATTATTGGGTCTAAAATACGATGATAACCCTGGCACATACATTGTGTTTTTATCAAAGTATCTAATAAATGCTCTGTGGAATGTTCTAGATAAAAATACAGAAAAATTTTCAATTCATCATTATCAATTAAGTTTTATCAATTAAGTGAATTAAATATATAAAGTATGTAACGTTTAAAATACATACCTAAATATACATAAAGACAAGAAATAAGTCTTGTGCAAATTCTGTTATGACCTTCTTTACTTTTTTTTGAAGCTTTTAATTCCATATCTATATACAATGCCAATAAATCGGACATATTATTTAAGTAAATAGATTTATTACGGTCCTGAAAAATGATGAATGTCTTTGTTTAAATGTGAAGGATTATTACAAAACGCTGTGTGCATAGAGTGAAAAGAGGATTATACAAATATAACATAATAGGCTGCTAAACTTACCTCAGAAAGCTCGCGATAGATATATAAGAACAAAAGTAAGGTTTCACTAATAGAATCCTTCAACTTTGCTGCTCGTAAAGGCTTTGTATAACATTCATTCACACTGATACTTACATTTCTGTAATAAAAATATGAGATATACATCTGCTGTAGAAATGTATAATATTGAAGTTATATATTTAATATGTAACATTAAAATATATTTATTAAATAATTATATTTAAATAATTATCTAAAGCAAATATGTATATGTATGTGTAAAAATATATTATATTACATATAATAAAAAATATGTTCATAACACATTAAGCTAATTTTAGTACATAAAACTTATATTTCTACACACACACACACACACACACACACACACACACACACACACACACACACACACACACACGCACGCACGCACGCACGCACACACACACGCGCGCGCACGCACACACAC
>Ga0157364_1002145_pt1 | contig 17969 bp, 15 predicted proteins | sample AttsexASBM2_FD_111476 | JGI IMG/M metagenome (GOLD analysis project Ga0157364, IMG submission 111476) | Fungus gardens microbial communities from leaf cutter ant in Ribeirão Preto, State of São Paulo, Brazil - Atta sexdens ASBM2 | ecosystem: Host-associated > Fungi > Mycelium > Unclassified ...
AGCACTTCGAAGTTACTCGTAACGAAGGTCGCGACATCGAAGAGTTCACTGACTGGAAGTGGACTGCTTTGAAGAAGTAATCTACTGCCGTACGATTAATTCTAAAAGTAAATAAAACTAAAGCTGATTTCGATCGGCTGCGGTAATTAAAGACCGCTACTAATTCTGTATGGAGTTAGTAGCGGTCTTTTTGGGCTCTATGCCAAATTGCGTTGGTCGACAATAAAATTGAAAATTAACGTGATTTGAAGAGTCGCAAATGGTGGTGATGACAGAAATGCAGGGGTCCCGTCAAGTTGACACATGAAATAATAAAAATTGAATTTATGCTGTAAAGCTGTAAAAAAATGGCCTCATTCCGGTATTCGTATGGTGTGAGGTCATTGTTTTTTCTGGTCGCATGTAATTAAGATAATCAATGCCTGCTGACACGTGCTTAAGAAGCTCCTTTAATGTTGTGAATCCATTCAACGCAGTTAAAGTCGTTCTACCAACGTTCCATTACGGCGTACCAGGTCGAGACATGCCGGGTGGTACATCGTGATTCACCATGTGATTTTTCATGATTTTGATGTGTACGCTGAACCGCGATCTGTGTGAATCAACGGATGTATGTTTCCTTGTGAATTGAAGGCGCGTTGAAAAGTTTGAATAGCCGCTGCGCTAGTTTCATTTTCACTGATATTGTGCGCAAGTGCGAGGCCACCATATAAATCTTGCACGACAGATACACGGGCTGAATCATATGTCACTTGCGTAGATGCTCACTTTTGATTGGGCGATTCTGCTGTAAATTCGCGGTTAAGCAGGTTCTCTTTGACGTAGTTCCTCACGTCGGTTATGCTTCTTGGCACGTGCGGTTATCCGCACATTCTTTGCATTTATGACGCGCCATACCGCGTGTACCTAGTGTATGATTGTGATTTTGTGCCATTCGAACTACTTCATCTTAAAGTTCCGCGATAAACAGATCACGTTCATTCGGCTGACGGTTCAGCCACTTGTAATAAACTTGACGGCTGATGCCTAATGCTACTGTCAGATCCTTAACTGTGTACTGATCCATGGCACTCATTTCATGCACCGCTTGATATTCCAATTCATGACGAAATAGGCTCAATGCTCCTCACTTTGTTGAATTTCCTTGAATTTTTTAGGAGTGCTTCCACAACCTCCTTAGTCTTCCCGCTACGATCGACCAACGCTTCCGGACCACAGCTTTCAGTTTGCAAACCCAGCCATACACCATCTGATAAGTTACGTCATAAGCATCAGCTGTTTCCTGGTACCCATAAACACCATTAATCAACTTGTTGGACAATCTTCACACGTTTACTCTACGTTGTCTTTCTAGTCATTCTGTCTCACTTTCGGATAAGGCTCTTCAGCCGTATTCGTAGCTTTATTGTGCTGACGGACCCACGAAGATATAACTGATTTAGATGGTATTTGTAGGCTTCCATAAGTTCTCGCAAACTTTTTCCATCTAACAAGTACTCAGTAGTCACTTTATGTGTGAAATCCATTGAATATTTGACGTTCGATTGCTTGGTAATCAATCCCCAAAGTCCCTTTAGACAGATGGTTCTGGCGGTCAAATCCTCGAACTGATTTGTTGATGATAAATACTCTAACACTAAATCGGTTTTAAATTCAGATGAATATTTTGGTTTTCTAGACATAATAAAAATTTCCTTGTTGTTAAACAACAAGGAGACTATAGCACCACAAGGAATAGACCTTTTTTAATTTATGCCTAATCGAAGAGGGTGGCGACACCTTAATAATGAACTACTAATAATTTTCATTACTGAAATCAAGAAATCTTGCTTCTTATTTTTTGATGACGCACATTTAAAGTTAAATAAACTTTTTGGGTATAGGTATAAACACAGAAAATATAGATATAAGTCAATTAAAACTCATGGCTATGAATTAATATGAGTTAAATGTCTAAATTACGGTTAACATATCGCTTTTTTTAGTGAGGGGAGAAAACAATGGGGAGATTAAATAATTCTATTACTAATTCTGCAGTTGCTATTGGTGCGCAAATTATAACGATGGTACTGCAGTTTGTACTTCAAATTACTTTTGCAACGCATCTGGGAGAAAAGTATTTAGGGGCTAACGGATTATTTGTAAACGTTTTAGGATATTTAGCGCTCGTAGAATTGGGGCTGGGGTTCGCAATATCATTCGCGCTATATAAACCGTTGGCAAATAAGGAATACGATAAAGTTAAATCCATACTGTCATTTTACAAAAAAATGTACATTTTAATAGGAATGGTCATATTTGCATCGGGATTGATTGTTATGCAGTTTATTCCATTTTTAATTAAAGAGGGGACTGGTATACCGAACGTAAAATTTATGTTTTTTTTATATTTAGTCAGTTCTGTAGTCACATATTTTTTTGCCCACTTTCAATCGCTAATTATAGCTGATCAAAAAAGCTATATAACTATGATTAATCAATTAATATTCAAAGTATTTCAAAGTTGTGCGCAAATATATGTTCTTATGAATTTTCAAAGCTATGAATTATATTTAATAATTATGATTTTATGCGGGTTAGGTGCGAATCTTAATGTGGCACGTATAGTAAGGAATAAATACCCTTTCATTATAGAAAAATCAAATCACAAAATTGATAAAGAGACCTTAGTTGACATTAAAAAGAATGTTGTCGGTACATTTTCGGGGAAAATAGGATCTTTAGTGGTGACTAGTACAGATAACATTTTAATTTCGAAGTTTATCGGATTAGGGATGGTTGGATTGTATTCTAATTATGCCCTAATTACAGCAGCGCTTACAACTTTGTTGGGTCAAGCCATGAATTCAACGGTTGCTAGTTTTGGTAATTTTGCAGTTACGGAGTCTAAAAACAAACAAAGTGCCATGTATGAAGTACTAATGTGTTTTGTTAGTGTGATTACTATTTCAGAAACTGTTGCATTTGTATTGGCTGTACAGCCTTTTATTACGGTGTTTTTTGGTGGTGATTTTGTCTTATCTCGTACATTGGTTTGCTTAATAGCCATTAATTTTGGGTTTGGTTCTTTAAGATCAGCTCCTTTAACACAAATATCAGCCCTCGGAGTGTTTTGGCATTTAAAATATAAGTCGATTGTAGAAGCGGGGATTAACTTAGCAATAAGCTTAATTATGATTATGGCTTTTAAAATGGGGCTGGCAGGAGTTTTGATAGGTACAATATGCAGTAACGTGTTCGTAAATCTTTCATGGGAAACAATGGTTATATTTAGACACGGGTTTAAATTAAGTGTTAGAAGGGCATTGATGAAGTATATCGGGTATCATGCTTTAGTAGTGGGTGCGGTTTTAATTAGTTTGAAGGTTGCTGCGTCGTTACAAGTTGACAGCGTGGTGATGATTGTGCTTTTGGCCATTGCTGGTTTTACAACTAGTTTGTCATTACTTACCGTTGCTATGTTTAATACAAAAGAAATGAAGTTTATTCGAGATAGAGTTTTAAGTATAGTTGGAGCGACAAGTTAATGGAAAAAGAAATTAATGTTTTGAAAAGAAAAAACCCAGACAATATTAAAGATCCCGTTCGACCTACGAATCAATTAGGACGAAATGAATGTTGCGTATCCATTATTATTGCTGCATATAATGATGAAAAAAACATAAAAAAGTCTCTACTGTCGGCCGTTGAGCAAAATACGTTAATTAAGTATGAAATTATCATTGTTAATGATGGATCGAGCGATGGGACTCACGATGTGATAACCAAGTTGATTAATTCGTATCCTAATAAAAAAGTAAAATATATAAATCAAGAAAATAGGGGCTTTTCCGGTGCGAGAAATGCGGGGTTAGATATCGCGACGGGGGAGTATATTTTCTTCTTGGATTCAGATGACTATATTTCTAACAATACAATAGATGATTTATATAGGAAATCTAATAATGGCGATAATGATGTTGTTGATGGATCTATTGTACGATTTGTGGGCCCGGTGAAGAAGAGATTGGTACGTCCGGCAACTGGATACTTTGGTTATCCTTGTGGAAAATTAATAAAACGAAAATTGTTTCAAAATGTCAGATTCCCAGAAAACGCGTGGTTTGAAGATACAATTGTGGAATTTTTAATTATGCCATTTGTAAGAAAAATATCATTTTGTGACACGGCGATATATTATTATAGGAAAAATTTTAAAGGAATTTCTACTAGTGCGAAGCGTAATATAAAGTCGTTTGATTCATATTATCTATTAAAAATAATGCACGAATCTCAGAAAAAAATGCTTGTGCCATGGTCAATTGAAAATGATAAGAGATACAGTGCACACATTGAAATAACTTTGAGGAGAATAAAACATCAGAATCGTGAGTTAAGAAGTATAGTCTTAAGAGATTTGAATGATTGGATGGTTGATAATGGGCATGAGAGAATCAAGATGATTGAAAAAGGGCGAGTGATTAAAAATAAATTGGCAGAATAAACTAAGTTGAGGTAGAAAATGGTTACACTCATCGTTACGACTTATAACTCAGAAAAGTATGTAAGGCAGTTGGTAGAATTAATTCAAGAACTGACAGTGCCGGTTATCATCTCGGATGATGGATCTGTAGATGGAACGCCAAATTTATTAAAGAAGATAGATTTACCTAACGTATGTGTACTGTTGCATGAAAATATGGGTGTTAGTGGCAATAGAAATTTTGCTTTGAAGAAGGTGGAAACCGAGTATGTATCATTTTTAGATGCAGATGATTTAATTGATGTTGCAGAATTTGTAAAAGCATGCAGAATGATTGATCAAACAAATGTAGATGTTGCGTATTTTTGTTCGAGAAGTCGCACAAAAGTTGAAATTAATGAAAACAATAAAAATGATGATTTGCTGCGTCAATTACTTTTTTTTGCAGATGATTCGAGATATTCAGATTACTACATTCCGACAACACCTTGGGGAAAATTTTTTAGCATGGCATTCCTTAAGCGACATGATTGTGAATTCCCGCCAGATATCCACTATGGGGAAGATTTAATTTTTAATTTAAGAGTGGCGACTGAGGCTGATCAGATAGCAATTTATCCATGGGGATTTTATAAATATAGACAACATAAAAACTCAACATCGGAATCTATGGACTTTTCAATCGGTGAAAATACAGAAAAATTTTTGAAAGAGTTGAGTAAGGTACAGATTGATTATCATTTGTACGGTTTAAAAGTTGTTGATTCAATTATAGAAGATTCTATAAGAGTTTTAAGGAGAAAACAAAAGAGGACTTTAGATTTAGATAATCTCAGAAGACTACTAGTTATTATATCTAAAAAAGGATTACATCTTTCTTTTTCAAAAAAGGTTTTCTGCCTGTTGTTGAGGTATAAAATGTATGGGATATTAAAAATGATTGTACGTTTAAAATCATCAACACACGAGATAAATGAGACAACAAATTATTTTGTTAAGCTATGAAAATTATAAACGGAAATTGTTAAGGAGGATGAAGTGGTAGATATATCCGTTATTATTCCAATTCATAATGTAGCTAACGTAGTGATTGAGTTACTGAATGATTTGAGAGGACAGACCTTTAAGAATTTTGAAGTTGTTTTAATCGACGACAAATCCATTGATGGTTCGTTTGAAGTGGTTTCGAACTGGATTGCTGATGAAAATCAAACGAATTTTATTGTATACAAAAATGAAGGTAATGGTGTTTCGGCGGCTAGAAATTATGGGTTATCTAAGGCGACAGGCAAGTATGTGGTGTTTATTGACTCTGACGACCAATTGGATGAAAAAATGCTTGAATTATATTTAAAAAATATAAAAGAACATCAATCCGATATAGCGATATTTCCTTTTAATATTTGTCGAAAAGGAATAATAGATGAAAGTATGTCATATCGGAAATATACAGGTTTGTACACAAGTGAACAGATATCATGGTATTTAAGCGTAGGATTACTACCAGCAAATTTATTTTCGATGATTTTCAAACGAGAGTTGTGGTTGGAAAGAAATGTTGCGTTCGACGAATATTTAAGAGTGCAAGAGGACTACGAAGCGTTAGTACGATTGTTGGCGAAGCATGATAGATTACGAATCGTTATTGTAAATAATAGATTGTATACGTATAGAATTAATGAGACGGGGATTATACAAAATTTAACACATAATCAAATTTACCATCTTGAAAAGATGGTGGATCAATTAGCGAAAAAAATTGATGAAGAAGCTGGCCTGTCAATTAGTTTTATACAACACGTTCATTCATATAAACTTAATCTGCTTCTTAGTAATGTAAAAATGGCAATTCGTAATAAAGACTTTGAGTTGGCAAACAACTATAAGTTAGAATACCAAAAAACGTATTTAAAAAAAGGGCCTTTGTTGCCAAGGCAGGAAATAACACGATTGTGTTACTATGTTTGGTTTAAGCTTCAACGCAAAATAGATTACGGGAGACAACGATGATTGAACTAACCATTATTGTTCCAACGTTTAATTCGATTAAGTTTATCGAAGAGTGTTTTGAGTCATTGAAAAAATTTGAGCTAAGAGCTGACACGCAAATAATTGTGTTAGATGATGGATCTACAGATGGAACATTAAAATTCATACATAATAATCGATTTAAAAATATGGAAATTATAGAAAACAATCATTTGGGAGTTAGCAGGCAGAGAAATTTAGGAATAAGTTTAGCTGAGGGTACGTACGTTACTTTTATTGATAGTGACGATATTGTAGAATTTGCAGCCTATAGTGAAGTACTTGATTCGAATGAATACGAAAATAATGATCTGATTATTATGTCTGAGAATATTAAGCAGGAAAATAACAAGTGTGACGTTGAAGGAACATCGGCATTGCAATGGTTGCTCAATTTGAACTCTGATATTGCTGAGTATAATCCGATTCAATGGGGACCAGTGTCGAAATTTTATAAAAGATCTATATTGCTTGATCATGGAATCAGGTTCCCTGAGAATCAGAGTAGAGGGGAAGATTTAATATTTAATCTTCATGTTCTTAGTGTGGTTAACCGGGTTAAGTTGTTTAAACTAAAAGCGTATGGCTATCGTAAAAATGTAGCAAGCGCTATGGGGAAAGCAAGCTATGTAACTGTTATCAATAACAATGAGATATTGTCTGAAATTTCAGCAGTAGCTGAAAAAAAGCTTGACGTAGAGGAAGCTGCAAGGGCCAATTTATATTGGTTAGTGATGATTAGTTTAAGTAATCTCATTATGTTCTATTCAAAAAATTGGCAATATATTAATGAAGTTAGAATTCAATCAAAAGTTCTGCGTAAGACGTATACCGAAAGTTCAGAAAGACATTTCGTTAATAATCAGCTTAAAAAACATTATTGGATATTACTAAATATTCTCATTAATTTGCCCGTAGCAGTTACATTATTGATGATGAAAATTATGAAAGCTGTGAATAAATCAATAAATAGTAGCGCCGAAATTTCAGGTGAAGTAATAAATTGGATTTAAAAATATGAGACATGCAATTTTGATTTTGGGACATAAAACTGATAATGGATCTCTCCAAAGTTTAGTGAATGTATTAGACGGATATGACTTTGACTTCTATATACACTGGGATGCTAGCGAAAAGGAACTGCCAATTATAAAATCTCGCTTTTCGCGAATTGATATTTTAACGAATAGGGTGAGTGCGGCTTGGGGAACTTCATCTTTGATTGAAGCTGAAATGTTACTGTTTAGGGCTAGTTTTAATATAGGCTATGATTATTATCACTTAATATCGGCAGATGATTTTTTAATGATGGACAAGGCACATTTTATAAGTTTTTTTAAGAAACATGAAGGTTATGAATTTGTGGGATTTGACAATAATGCACCGCATGAAAGCTTAATGAATAGGGTGCAGTATTACCATCCATTAATGAATGTAAAGATAAATCGTAAAATTAGATTGATGTTAATTGATGCTACAATTTACTTACAGTCGAAAATCATAAAGTATAGAAAAGAGGTATGTTTAAAATTATATAAGGGGTCTCAATGGTTCTCTATTACAAATCAAGCAATGAAAGCAATTTTAGAATCAGACCTCAATATGTTTAATAATTCAGTATTAGTTGATGAAATGTTTGTTCAGACTATATTGAAGAGTAAATCATCAGATTTAAAATTGAAGTTTTATCATTCTGGTGATGAGATGGTTAATTCGGCAAGGTTCATCGACTGGAAAAGGGGAAATCCTCACTTATTTTCAAAGAATGAGTTGATGGAAGTGTTTAAAAATGTTAACACTAATTATGTATTTGGCCGAAAAGGCGAATATGAATTAATCGATGAAATCAATAAAATGCTCTTGCAATCAAAATAAAAATTCAAAATTTGAGCACAAAAGGCATGCAGTTAAGTAACTGGCATGTCTTTTTTTTATAGGATTATTGAGGTGTAACAAAAAATGAAGGAGATTTTTGATGATTGAAAGTTTTATTGTGAATTTAGTGCAAATTTTAAAAATGTTAAGGTGGCATTTTTTAGTTGCCGTTGTTGTTGGGTCAATTGTGGGTGGTGTAAGTTATTCTGTCGAAAAAATGAAAATAGACGAATTACCAAAATATACGGTGAAAAGTGAGTTGGTTATAACCCGAAAAGATGGAGAACCTGGTGCTTGGGGTGTTGATCAAATCAACACAATCCAGCAGCTAATGATCAGTGATTCAATTTTGAAAAAAGTTTCTGAAGGAGTATTAAAAAGCCAAAATTATAAAGAAATTGAAATGATTCGTGATGCTTTAGTAGTCACAAAAACTACGGGATCACGCGTGTTAAGCATAGAAGTTTCATTGAAAGATAAAAAAATGAGCCGAGATGTATCAAAGTTATTAATGCAACAGACACAAAAAAAGGTTAACCAATTAGCTAAAAATAATAATGTAGTTAAAATTGGTTCTAGCCCAATTTGGTATAAAAATACGCGCTCGCATAAGGATTTGTTGTTGGTCGGTGTTGGGTTTGTTGCGGGATTTCTGTTGTGGGCGACTGGCGCACTATCGTGGGTGATTTATAAAACACGTTATAAATAATAGTCAATTTGGGTATGTGAGATGGATATATATATAGGAGTGTTATTCCTTATAATTTTTTTGGGATTGTTTTTTTCCCAAATTGAATATATTTGGAATAACAGAATTTTGAATTCGTTACAAAACAGTGTTGAATATTCTGAGCGGGGTAACATATTAGAAAAAATATACGTAGTAGTTATTGCGATAATTTTAATTGTTGTTTCGGGGCATAGAATATGTGGCACGGATTTTTGGACATATAGAGCGGCTTTCAATGGGCAAGATCCTTCATCGTTTGAAAGCGGATATGTATATTTACAAAATAAGGTATTTGACTATAATCCAAATTTCACAACCATGCTTTTGGTTGTGGCTGCTATTACAATTGGATCTATTGCTGTAGCAATTTTGATTTCAGGGACGTCGGGATATATTTCTTGGTTTTTGTATTTCACGACGTTTATGTACTTTTATAGTTTTAACGGTATTCGTCAGTCGATGGCGATGGGGGTGTTTTTATTAGGAGTAACTTTACTATATAAGCTTAACGGGCATAGAATTATGCAAGTTTTCTTGGTGGTTTTCTTGTATCAATATGCGAGTTCGTTTCATGGGTCAGTTATTATGGTGTTGCCAATTGTGATAGCATCAATGATTGTTGCTCGGTTTGATAATGTCGAAATTTGCAAAAAAATATTCAGAATAGGTCTGTTTTTAGCCGTATTTTTGCCACCTCTGGACGTGAGCTTTATATTTGAGTCGCCGTTATTTTCATGGATGACATTTGGATATAAAGAATATTTCAATGAATCAGACGAATTTAACAATCGATTGTCGGTAATGCGACTGGGCTATGCATATATGAAAGCGTTTGTGTATGCGGTGTTTGCATACTCATTTATAAAAAATTACGGTAAATATACGATGTTCCAAAAACAACTTGGATACCTTAATTTGTTAGGATATATCGTTGTTGCTACCAAAATGAACGCGCCGATGGTCTCTAGATTGCTGCAATACGTAGATCATGTCCCAATCATAGTGTTTCCAATAATTTTGATGAATGAAAAAGATATCAAAATGAAAAAGTTGTTATTTTTAATTTTGATAGTATTTGGATTAGCTACTATAACCATGTGTTTTAAGCAAAATGTTGCAGGAATAATTCCATATATTGCGGAGTAATAGTGATGAAAGTACTTATGTTAGTTCCAAAACTTAATGATACGGGGGTAATTAATGTAGTTGAAAATATTTGTAGCGGTGCGATATCCCGAAATTTAGACATTGTTATCGTTGCACTTAGTAGTAAAAAAAAGGAACAGAATGTCCTGAGCTTTTTCGAAAGTAATAATGTTAAATTTAGATTTGTGTCAAATAGTTCTGAAAACTTCACGCCATTTTATTTAACAAGATTAAATAAAATCATTCGTCAAGAGTGCCCAGATGTTATACACAGCCATTCGCTTAAAGCCGATTTATTTTGTCAATTTATTATTACAGCCATTCCGAAGGTTTCTACAATTCATTGTGATGGATCAGCTGAGTTTGTTGAAAATTATGGCTTTTTTCGGGGCGGTGCTTTGGCGTGGTTTCAAAGATTGTTGGCCAAAAAATTTAAAAGAGTGTACGTTGTTTCCGATGGGATTTCTGAATATTTATCAAAATATGGGATTGACTCGCTGGTAGTTCGAAATGGCATCGCCGGAAACAATAATGAAGTTTATAGAGCAGGCGACAATGGCGATGGGAAAAAATTTATAACGGCCACATTGATAAACAAAAGGAAAAATGTCGAACATTTACTGAAATATTTTACAAAGCATCCTGAGTTAAATCTAGAAGTATTGGGAGAGGGACCTTTGCTGGATCCGCTTAAACTAAAATATGATACAGAAAACATTGTTTTCAGAGGGCACGTAAAGAATCCGAAAAGTTATATAGCAAATGCTGATGTCTATATTTCGGCGTCCAAAACAGAAGGATTGTCAATTTCTACTCTTGAGGCAATGTCGTTAAATAAAAAGTTGATTTTAAGTGATATTCCTGGTCATCGCACATTGGATCAGCCACAAGCAGGTGGAAAATCGATATATTTCTTCGATATTAAAAAAATAAATAGCTTGGAAATGGCTGTGAATGAATATTTACAACGTCAGAAAGAAGATAGTAATACTAAATCTATTTTTTTTAATCACTTTTCAAATGAGAAAATGGCGGAGTTGTATTGTGATTACTATAATCAGATATGTTAAGGAGCTGAAATGAAATATAAAGATTTTTCCGTATTAATGTCAGTCTACAAAAATGATAAGCCAACTGAATTAGTTGAATCGTTGGATAGTTTGTTTAAAAATACAGTTTTGCCCAAACAAATTGTTTTAGTAGAAGATGGGGAATTAACGGGAAGCTTACGCGACGTTTTACAAATGTTTGATAAGAAATACCCAGAGGTGTTTGAATTTATTAAATTAAAAAAAAATAGGGGGCTTGGAGGCGCATTATCAGTTGGTCAAGAATATGTGAAGTATGACTATGTCGCTCGTGTTGATTCTGATGACATTATAATGAAAAACAGATTTGAAAAACAGCTTGAAGTACTTACGACGAATGAGAATGTAGGACTGGTTGGCGCGCAGATGTCAGAGTTTGATGAAACCGGATTAAAAAAGAAGAGAATTGTACCGACGAATCATTGCGAGATAAAAAAGCGATCAAAATTACGGTCTCCTATGAATCATACGACTGTCATGTTTAGGACGAAAGCACTTCGAGAGGCGGGAGGATATAGACATTTTCCACTGTTTGAAGATTATGACTTATGGCTCAGAATGTTAGATACTCAATGGAAAGTAGAGAATATCAATTCAGTCTTGGTTAGTGCACGTGTTTCAGAAGCTATGTATTCACGTAGGGGAGGTGCAGCATATTTAAGAAAATATATCAAGTTTAGATATGATGCATTAATGTGCAAGCGAATTAATGCCTTTCACTTTTTAGGAGCGCTTGGTATTTATGCAACTTCAATGCTAATGCCTAGTGCAGCTAGAAAATTCATTTATAGCACTATGTTGAGGAAATAGAATGCAAATTTATTTTTTTAAAAAAACAATTACAATATGTAATCAAATTGTGAAATTAAATAAAGTATTGTCTATTCCTTATTATTCTCGTGTCATGGAAATATATCAAAATTGGATTGTTGAAAATGTTATGAAGCTGGTGAGTGTTGATCCGGCGGAGTATATTGATGAGACGTTTCAGTTGAATGATTCTAATAAAGCGCTCACTTGGGTAATGTGGTGGCAGGGAGAAGAAAATGCTCCGAAGATTGTGAAATCTAACGTGAAACGCATGAAAAGTGTGTTTGGAGAGGCTAATGTTGTCGTTATAGATCAAAATAATTATTCTCAATTTACAGATATAAACCCTGCGATTATTGACAAATTTAAAAGAGGGAAAATTACATTTGCAGCGTTAAGTGATGTCATCCGGTTTAATTTATTAAGTAGACATGGAGGGTTGTGGCTTGATGCAACGTTATGTGTATCTGATGAATTTAAAAATATTAAAATTGGAGATTTTTTTTCGCTCAGTTTTAATAAAGACTTGCCAGACTATATAAGTCGAGGTGACTGGTCTGGATGGTTGGTTGGCGGAAATCATAATATATTTAAATATATGAACGATTGTCTGCATGATTACTGGCTAAGATATGACACCATTGTTAATTATTTCTTGCCTGATGAGTTTGTTAGAGCTTATGTGAATGCACATCCGACATTTAAACGTAAATTAAAAGATCGCTCGCTAGATTGGGAACCGTTTGCTTTTTCTGACAACTATAAAAAAATTGAACATACAGATTTACTTCATCGTTGGAATAGTGAATTGGAATTTTCAGTGCAGAAAGTCTCATATAGATTACATGATAATGGTGACCACAATTTATTGAATTCAATTTGTAGTGAGAAGTAGCTTGTATAATAAGTGTTTGAGTGGGAAATAGTGAAAGATGGATAAATGTTGATTACAGTTTCGAATGTTTAATAGTTGGAGGATTGGTAGTGTGGCTTTTAATGGGAAAATTGATTTTGTAGTTCCGTGGGTTGACGGCGAAAATAAATCTTGGCGAGAAAAATATGAAAAGTATTATGCGCAAATTGTTGATGAAGATTTCAATGGTGAAGAAAGATTTAGATCAGATTTTGAATTACTTTTGCTGTGGATTCGTGGGGTTAAAAAGTATGCGAATTGGGTTAATACTATTTTTATAGTTGTTGATAGATTTACAATGAATAGTTTGCCTAAGGACTTGGGGCAAGGGGTGGATTTAGTATGTCATGATCAATTTATTCCTAGCCAATTTTTACCTACCTTTAATTCAAATGTGATTGAAATATTTAGTGAGAGAATACCTGAACTATCTGAACATTTTGTATTGTTTAATGATGATTGCTATGTAGTAAAACCATTGGGGAAGGAGGACTTTTTTTCTGATAGGGGAGTGCCAATTGATTCGGATTTTGTGTCACCGTTGAATTCTTGCATTGAATATAGTCACATACTTTTAAATAACATGATTTTAATTAATAAACACTTTAATTATGATTATTTTAAAAAAATGTATTTAAAAAAAGTGCTGAAGAATTTTGATGTACGAACCTTAAAATCTTTGTTTACTACCTTGACTACGGGTTCGTTTTTAGGATGGAATGATGAACACATGCCGATTGCTTACCGAAAATGTGATTTTAAAAATACGTTTAAATTGTGTCATAAAGACCGTCAAAGCCAAGGCGAACGTCGTTTTAGGAGCAGACGAGACATTAGTCATTTATTAGTTAGGTATTGGCGTTTATCTAACGGAGAATATGAGCGTAGGAGATCAAATTCATTAGGTGTTTTTCTTGAAATAGAAGAAAATGTTTATCAACCGAATTTGCGTAACGCATTAGAGTCTAATTCTAAGATTGTGTGCATTAACGATACAAATATGGCAAATGAAACTTCTCAGAAAATGTATTAAGGAATAAAAAAAAATTCTAACCACATATTATATGAGGAATATAGAATGAAACTATCAATTTTATTGGCTGCATACAATATTCGTGATTACATTGACTCTGCTATTTTCTCTGTTATCCACGGAATTGTTAATAATCCTATGGTAGAGCTGTTGATATTAGATGACGAATCAGATGACGGAACTTGGGAATGCATCCAGAAATGGACATGTTATGAAAACGTAAAGGCAGTACGAGTGAATCACTCGGGCTTAGGAGCTCTTCGAAATCATGGATTAAGAATAGCTCGAGGAGAATACATTCTTTTTTTAGATGGCGATGATTATTTAAAAGCAGGGTGGTTTGAAGCTTTAAAGGAATCATTATCAGAAGGAAGTCATGACCTTATTATTTTTCAGTGGAGAACAGTTTCTGATGATGGTAATCAGTTGTCTGGCCCTCATGGTAAGTGCTCGATTGCCGATATGACGGTGGCTTGTTGGAATAAATGCTATAGGAAGGAAGTCATTCGGAATCAATGGTTCCCTGAGAATGTATACTTTGAAGATTCTGGATTTTCCTTATTAGCATGGGAGAAATCGAAGTCACGTACGTTTGTTGGCCAGGTTCTCTATATGCATCGAAATAGATTACAGGGAATATCAAGGCGAACTAATAGTTTTGAGGAACATATGGGAGTTCTTTCTGGATTGACAGAGGCGTTGAATTATAAGGGCCCTGATAAAACTATGATTAAAATTATTGCCGCTGATATAGTGATTAAAAGACTAATTGTGATGAACCATAGTGGTCAAATGATATTAAGGAATGAATTTGAGATTGTTAGGGAATTTTTTTATAAGAATGGGCTGTTTTTGATTCATTTAGACAGGGGACCAAGGCACCTGATTCTCCAGGCTTTAGTATCATACTGTATATGCTTCAATAGAATTGGTGCGTTTCGATTGGTTTTGCGTCATTTTGTTATTTAATTAGACAATGAGATAAGCTAGAACGAAGAAAAAATGATTTTGTATTGGTTTTTAGTGTCAAGGGCCATCTAAATGGTCAGTCTTTGCGTATTTGGCTTCGGTGAAAAATCTGAATACGCACGGACCGATGCACCATCCAATCTAATATTGTGTTAGCCTGGCCATCAGGCATAAATTCAATCCATTGATTCAGAGGTGAAACGCTCTATGCCAAATAGCGTTGGTGGGATTTAAATATATTTATTTTGTATGCATCAGATTGATGAATCAGTTGTTATCAGATGCAAGGCATGTACAATTTTTTACCACCGCCCCAAAGGATAGAGACGGTAAATTGGTCGTCACTATTGTGGCGACCTTTTCATATCGATCGTTGATTACTTGAAAGAAAAATCTAGCCGCATTCTTCGTGTGTCATAATGAAATAGTAATTAGCCATCTGTTCTCGCATGAATATCATGACTTTGTCATCCCTTGCGGTTGACTCCAATTCAGATCGAAGGATTTTAATTATTTCATTAGTGTTATAGATAAACTCATTTGTAAATGCTTGTTCAATTATGGTGTGTGTGTTGATGGCTTCATCGTTATTATAAACATGAAAATCAGTATCGGTAGTGGTAATTTTGTCTTGCTTACCGATATATCTAGTTTGAATCGAGTGCATTTTACCTCGAAAATTAATCATCGATTCAATTGAAACTTCATGATGGTGGTAATTATTGATGTGCCCTCGAATCAACTTTTGATTAAAAGGTAGAAGGAAGGCACTTTTTTTTTCGTTGAGAAAACGCATTTATGGTTTTCGCCAATTACTTCTTACACCTCATTGTTTAACGTATTCAAGACTTCAAATACTGCCCTGCATAATCGTAAGCGCGTAAGTGATTCTTAATGACGCCAGACACGTTCTCAACTTCATCTTTCGTTTGAGACCGATATATCTCTGGTGGGTTACTGGTTTGAATCCAACGTCGCATCATAAAGCAAGGTAACTCGCACAGACGAAAACGTCTTTATTGGACCAGATTAAACAAGGGGAGTTCCACCACCATTCTGTCAAATCGCATTGGAGATAGATACGAGCGATAACACTCGAAAGAAACCGCTACTTATTTTTTATACGGCACCGCCTAATCCATGTGACTCACTAGCTAATAAATATAAACTAATTTTACTAGTGTAATCTAGTTGGCTTATTGTAAAATTCTTTGGTAATAGTAAGGTTAATAACCTTGAAAAAATTTATAGCCCGATGTGGCGTATTTAGTTGCGCTGAAAACATGAAATTAGATCTTTAAAATAAAATATAACGGCAGTAGAGTGAATGATCAACCCGCCCAGTACGAAAAAAGTTATATATCAACAACTGTATTAACAAAGCGTAGAAAATAATCACAAAGACCTCCCCAACCCTCCTCATTTCCACGACAAACCCACCACTTTTGTACTAGACAATAGACTCCGTAACAACTGTACCCCTAAGGAGTAGGTGGTACTAGACATTATGGAGGAAATTTTCTATGGCAAAATGGAAAAGCGCAGCGCTGATCACAACACTTGTGTTGCCGTTGGCGGTTTCAGCTGGTGGAGAGGGTGTCGCAATGGCATCTCAAGCTCGTCCTGACGAGACGACTATTAAGATTCACAAGCAAATTCGTTACGATGACACAATTAGTGGATTGGTTGACGATGAAAAGTACTCTGCTTGGAATCACGGTTCAGATGAAGATGGACAACACTACTTCTGGGGTGACGGTACCGAGGCTAACAAGGATACTGTCACAAAGGATGGTGATGTTGTTTCATCAAACAACCCGTTTGACTGGCACAACTATAGTAAGACAACTGGTAAGTACACAATTGATTACACGCCAACAGACGACTTTGCTGGGCAAAGTACAGTGCGTTGGAACGATTTGTGGTCAGACCTACCAGGCGTTCACTTCATCGGTATTCAATTACCAGATAATGTGATGACGATCGACGATGATGGTGAGCCACAAATCATTGCTAAGGATGCCAAGGGTGGTGTCGCATTCACAACAGCCGACGGTAAAGATATTTACTGGCAAGATATTTTGAAGGCCCAATTGGGTGTGCAACACTCTGATGCGGCTGACCCATCACACGAAACGCCAAAGCACAACTTCAATTCAAAGACGGGTACTGACAAGTACGGTATGAAGCACGAAGTTAACCACAGTGCCTCAGACTTTGAAGTGGAGTTCCAACAACTTGGGGCTGCGAAGGATTTGACAGAAGCGCAAATCCGTCAAGCATTGGTCGCTAACTACACGGACACGGATGAAACAGATCCTGTCTTTGGTGGTAAGGGTGAGGCCGTAACTGATGAGAATGGTGTGTTGTCATTCAACAACATCACAAACGGTAACTGGTTGTTTATGGAAGATTTGCAAGATTCAACGCCAGGTTTGGCTGAGATGGTGACGCAACACGCTGCACCAATTTTCTTGGCAACGCCATACTTGCAACCAAATGCCGAAGTTGATTCAAAGGGTAATGGTACAAACAAGGGTGATAAGACATGGTTCGACAACTCTGATGCTAACGCCATGCACATCTATGCCAAGAACTATGCTGCTCACGGAGATTTGACGATTGAAAAGTTGGATGATGACACTGGTAAGGCATTGTCTGGTGTGCAATTCGCGATGTTGGAATTGACAGACGAACAATTGACAGCCTTGCAAGAGCAAATCGATGCTGGTTTGTTGTCAAAGTCAGTGACGGACATCAAGGCTTACTTGAAGACGTTGGGAACTGAAGATGAGACGTTGTTCTACGGTACAACTGGTAACAAGGGAACGGTTAAGTTCAGCAACTTGACGCCAGGTAAGACGTACTACGCTTTGGAAATCTCAACACCAACGGGTTACATGGTTAACCCAACG
>Ga0157364_1002146_pt1 | contig 17968 bp, 6 predicted proteins | sample AttsexASBM2_FD_111476 | JGI IMG/M metagenome (GOLD analysis project Ga0157364, IMG submission 111476) | Fungus gardens microbial communities from leaf cutter ant in Ribeirão Preto, State of São Paulo, Brazil - Atta sexdens ASBM2 | ecosystem: Host-associated > Fungi > Mycelium > Unclassified ...
ATTATATATATATATATAAAATATATAAGTATATATATATTTTAAAGTACAGAAATATAATATAGTTTTGTACAAAATAATGTTGATTGATGAAATAATAGTAATATGATCGTATTTTTTTATTTATATATGTTATACGTTCTTAATTAATTATTATAATAAAAAATAAAAAAGCCTCTTTTCTAAACAATACAAATAGAAATCACAGTATCAGTTGATCCATTACGAAACAGCTAAGTTATAGTTACAGCGGTACCAGTTTACTAACTAAAAAAGATAATTTTCGATACAGCTATCGGAATACAATCAAAAGCGTATAGAATTAACAAATGAATGACTTAAAATATCTTATGTTTCATTTTTCAATGATTCATTCTCACTGCATTTTAGCCGTTGTACACAAATCGACGTAAGGATATATGTTCAAAAAATATAGAAACGAGTTAAACCATGAAATCCTCAATACATTTATTGTGTTATTCGATAAAACATACATTGGGTATTTTATCAATTGAGATGTTTCACTATTACATTCAGATTAGATTAGTGTATAATGGCTTTAATATGTTGCATTGAGTGCGTCACTATCAATGAAAAACGCTGATCAGATATTTCACGTGTATATAAACTTCATGTTTTATTTAAAATTAACATAAGATATGTATGTATGTGATGTGTAAAACTGTGAGGTCTATTAATACTTTTAATAAATAAAAAAAAGCTATTTCGAAAAAAAAATCTCTTGGAAAATAGAAGTTTTTTCATATGCAAAATCCAAGTTATTGTGACTTTTGTACACATGAGAATTAATATGTATAGTGTATCTGATATTCATAATCGATTCTCATATTTGATACTGTCTTCAGATGCCAATCACATAGTCGCATTTTAGCATCTTAAAATATTATTTAACATCTCAAAATAACTGACTATGAATTTCGCCCTATATCTCTTAATACAATAATTAATTATTTGATGCAAATAATTCAATGTAATACTAAATGTCCTAAAATATTTAAAAACATCCTAAGATTACAAAAATTAAAAAAAAATAATTTTACGATCTTTAAAACGTGTCATATTGACTTATAGCATTTGCAAAATATCCTATACAAATAGATCTTACATCTCACCTACCAATAAGATCAATTTTGTTGATATTACGTATAGAAATGTCTTCTTTTTTTTTTTAATTTTAATTTCTCTTCGAGAAATGAAATCCTCAATTATTAGTAAATTTATGATACAAAGTATTTTAAAAATATAAATATTTTGTCGGAGAATGTGTTAATATTTAAGAATGAAAAATTTATAAGCTCATTAATTCGGTTAAATAATGCAATATTATAATAATATTGCTATTATTTTGTATCTGAAGTATTATTATATGTATTGTAATTATTTAATCGAATTAATGAACTTATAAACTTTTATCCTTAAATATTGATATATCTTCTCAGAAAATATTAATATATCATAAACATGTGAGACAGTTCAAAACAGCTACATATACATATGTTGTACATGTGTACGTTAAACATATTTCTCATCGAATACAAATCTTATATTTGCCAAATTATAATTTTAATATAATCCAAGTCTATTTAAATACGAAATTAGTATAATTAATTGTATATATTTATTATATTATTTATATATTTTTAATTAAATAACTAATTTATATGTATATTTCATATTTATGTTTCTATATGTACTAATATATATATGTATATATTTTCATATAAAATAATACAAAGATTTGTATTATTATAATATTTGTACTTTGATGAGAGAAAATAGAAATAGCAAATTTTAAAAAGAATAAAACGAATAGAGTAATATTTATGCCAACGCGTCAGCGAATCATTCATTTTCAATTTAATCAAGTCACGTTTGTTCGTTCGCATACGGATTTCCACTGCATAACATTAAATACAATGTATAGATTTTATATACTCATTGATATAATACCCTATAATTTTATATTTTCTCTAAATATATGTCAAACAGTAATAATAATAATAATAATAATAATAATAATAAAAAACTCTCTATGTTTATCTAATATAATGTATCTAATCTAATGTATATCTCCGATAAATCAAAACGTTAAAATGTCATTTTCATTAATTAGAACGTTAAAATATCATTTCTGTCATCTATAAATATTTGAAAATATATTTTTATTAATATTCGGAAATGTTTCCTCTTTTAAATATGATTATTAGTTTTCAATTTTGGACTCGGCAAAAAATTAGAAAAAAATCTCAAATCTTAGTAAGGGCATATGGTTCCGATTACTTTACATAGTAATTATTTTAGTATACAATGCATACAATCAGTAAAAATTTTTTTGTTCGAGAAAGAATGCTACTGATTAGTATTTCAACCTGTTTTACCTTGAAAATTCTTGGAAATTGAAGATCCATTTAAATAGCTTTTAATTTTCCTCTATTATGTATGCGAGCATTGTCTGTAGTACTAGTTTAGAATATAATAAGTAGATATGTTATCGGCGGATAAAACAAATTCTTTCGATATTTCGACATTCTTCAAATTTCCGACTATTTGATAAAAACACATGTTATTAAAAAGTTTTAATCAGAAGTAGTTAATCAGAAGTAGAAAACAAGAATCTTATATTTTTATGTTTTACGCATTACTCTTCGAATGTTTTATTAATTATTAATTACTCATATATATATTACTCATAGAAAGTTTTATTATTAATTATTAATTAATTAATAATTTACCATAATAATTATTAATTATTAATTATTAACTAGTAATTTATTATAATTTTATTGTTATTTGTAACGCGTTTTTTATCTTAAAGCTTAACACCACATTCTTGTATTAGGAGAATATTAAGTTTTGATTGTCTTCTGGCTAACACGAATAAGTTTCCATATGCTTTTGCCAGAAAAATGAGAAAAAAATAACAAAAAACAATAGAAAATATTCTGATTGATGTATTAATTCATATTCTTATTGAAGTAAATACATTTTTCAAGCAAAAAAAATCGATGAAAACTAAGTTTAACAAGTTTTTCAGCACATTAACCTCCTTCTAATATGATACTGGATTGAACATCAAAATTATTATTAAAATTTGCTTATCAATTTAATTTAATTTGTCCAGCAGCAATATTATTCCAGCAGTTTAATTTGTAAGTTCGGAAATTCGGCGCGCAGTTTGAAATAGCTACAACTATGGTATATATGCATGTATGTACATATGTAATATATACATACATAATTCACATTGAATTATTATATTTAAACATTAAAAATCTAGCTTTGACCGTTGTAGACTTGAATATTCTTACTTAGTATTTATTACATTACAGTCTTAATAAAATCATTTACTAAGTTTAACACTTATAAATATTTGAAAATATTTTTATTAACATTCAGAAATGTTTCCTCTTTTAAATATGACCAGTTTAATTTTCAATTTTGGACTCGGCAAAAAATTAGAAAAAAATCTCAAATCTTAGTAAGAGTATGGTTCCGGTTACTTTACATAGTAATTATTTTAGTATACAATGCATATAATCATTAAAAATTTTTTTTGTTTGAGAAAGAATGCTACTGGTTAGTATTTCAATCTGTTTTACCTTGAAAATTCTTGGAAATTTGAAGATCCATTTAAATAATTTTTAATTTTCCTCTATTATGCATGCGAGCATTGTCTGTAGTACTAGTTTCATTACTTACATAGTGCAAAGTTTAATCTAGAAGATATTTCAACTTATATTCTTCTATATAAAAATATTAAAAATATTAATTTATGCTTTGTATGTAACATTAAAAAAACGATCAAATAAATATATAATCTAGCTGATGTTTATGTATATGTATATGTATACTTACGTTTCTCTTATAGATATGTCCTTCTTTAACTGATAAGTGTGATAAGAGATATAACGTCATATGTTTTAGAGTTTTGCTGATCTACATTCCGTATAACAAATAATTACATTAATAGACGATGAATTCATTATGTCGAACATTTTAATGGAACATTTTAAGACAGAAATTTTTAACCTTTTCAATTTACACTAAAAATTATAATGACGCATATGTTCTTATCATTTATAATTCGATGTTCTTTACTGACTTCGTCGATTCTATTAATAAAGATTAAAATTAGCGGCACATATTAAGTGACGAGGCAAATTTTTCGAAGTATATTATTAGTGATTTTCTAGCATAGATTTTTTACAGTTAATATTATATATTCAAAGATAAAAATAAAATTCTACAATTTTTATTTTTATTTTATTGTTTTAAAAATTTTTGTAATGATGACATCATATATACTTTGGTGAATAAAAATACAATATAAAAGATATCTAATCTGAATAAGACTCATCTAATTAATTTTGTTTTTTTTTAATTCCATTTATGGAGATATTAAGCTAAGCTAAATAAGAATAAAATCTTTATTTCACTCACTCACAAAAATAAAATTTATTAACGTATAGAATATTTGTAAATGCACGCACATGAATATAATATGGCCCATTATAAATTATTAAGAATTTTAAATTTCGTAATTGCGTACTTCGAGTTTCTAAATTGCTATAATAAGCTTTTTTTTACTAGAGACAGAAATAAATGTATATATTCTTATTCTAGATTTTATTTTTCGGAAATGTGATTAATCAGCTGAAACAGGGTGTTAGGTGGAGCTCTTCTTTGAGAACTAAAGATAAGAATTCTGTACCGCAACGTTTTTTTAAGGTATTCACTTATTATAATAAGAATAATTAAGTAAAATGTAATATAGATGAAACTAAAAACGTAATTTATTCAGTATGTTTTAATCAGTATGCAGATTTATCTGTCCGCCTTGCTGGACCAAATCAGTTAAATCCTAAACCTGATGTTAATAAGCTTTCATTTGGGAAATATTTCACTGATCACATGCTCAAAGTACATTATTACGAAGGCATGAATAGTTGGCAAGCACCAGAAATTATGCCTTTCGAAAACATAGTTCTTCATCCAGCTGCGAAAGTACTTCATTATGCTGTGGAGGTATTTATATTTTGTATTTCGAAGATGACATGTGAGATAGTATTAAAAAAATTTATTTATTTTTATTGATTTCTCTTATTTTTTATTATATTATTATTATATGTTTAACAAATTCCTTTTGTACTTATATAAAAAATATTATTTTTAATATTTAATTATGTATATATCATTTCTCAGTAGTGCTTATAATGTTAATGGCACTCTTGTTTTAATAATTTAGCATAATTAAGATAGAATTATTTTTCTTTCGTATGATGTAAAGCTGAGAAATCTTGTTTAATATAAAATATATCCCATAAAAAAATATATATTATCTTGAAATTCTTCTGTCAAAAATATTTAATATCGATAATCGCTATTTTAAATATTTTACTATCTCTGTGAAATTATTTAAAAAATGTATATATATATATATATATAAAACTGTAGGATGCAAAGATTATTAGATTTGTAACATATGTATACAAATTATTGTAGGAACTGAAATTTCTTGTGTGATTTAACTTGACAGTAGTAGTATAAGTATAAATTTTTTTTCAGTTGTTCGAAGGCATGAAAGCTTATAGAGGTGTTGATGGCAAAATAAGGTTGTTTAGACCAGAGTTAAATATGGAAAGAATGAATAATTCAGCAATAAGAGTTGGTCTACCATCTTTCAGAGGGGAAGAATTAATTAAGTGCATTTGTAGATTAATTAGCATAGACCAAGAATGGGTTCCACATTCTACCGCCTCTAGTCTTTACATTCGTCCTACGCTTATAGGCATCGACGTGAGTACTATTTTATTATTAAATATATCACCGAATATTTTGCTAATATTTATCTCATTAAAATTTAGATAATTATATATAGATATAACTGCAAAAAGATTAAACTTCAATAATTTTGATTTTTATATAAAATTGAAACCAATATAATCCTAAATCACGCACTTTGTGAATTACGTGGCGAATTCTTCTAGTTTCTGAGATATACTTTAAAGTATTAAATTTTTATTCCCGATTACATTCACTTTTCACGAGAAGCAAGAAGTCACCCCTAGACAGGAAGGGAGCTGAGATAATCCTCATTTCGTTATAAAGTATACGCTGTCTCTATACAGAGAGAGGAGTGAACCTTGCTTTGCGTGGAAAGTCGAATGCCCCGAGGTGGAATGATTTTTAATATTATATGTATAATTAATATTATTATATATATTTAATATTATATGCATAATTAATATTGTATTTAATATGATACGTGGAAATAAAACGTTATTTCGTTTTATTATATTTTATTAAAATAACAGGTGAATAACGTTTTGCTATATTGAATATAAGAGAAGTACGAATAACACAATACTATTATTGGATAAAAACTGTAATCGGAAATAAAAATTCAATACTTTAAAGTGTCATATATCTTAGAAACTAAAAGAATCCACGACATAATTCAAAGTATACGTGACACAGGATTATATCGACTTTAATTATATGTAAAAATCAAAAGTCGTTGATGAAGTTAACCTTTTCGTAATCGCAATAATTAAAGTAATAACCAAAGTTTACATTGTGATTTTGCAATAAATGATGTAATTACGAAGGTCGTTTGAAAAGTTTTGAGCCTTATGAAGATAGCAATGCTCAAAACCATTCTGGTATATTACAATCGTACATGTTTTGCGAGATATTGTACCTGTAAAAATTATAGCCATTTTGGACGCAGTTGTTGCTTGAAAGTCATTTGTGCCAATTGATGTCAGTATTTTCATTTGATAAAAATCTGTCTTTCGAGCCTAACTTTGAACTTAGGAAACAGGAAAAAAATATTAGGGATCAGATCTGATGAATACGGTGGGTAATTAATTAATTCGAACTGCGATTCGTAAATTTTTGTTATGGCAATCATCGATATTCCATTTTATTCGATTTTTTCGTTTTTAGAAAAACGGTGATATCGACTGGCACAAATGACTCTCAAAAATAATAACTGAGCGTCCAAAATGGCTACAATTTTCATAAATATCTTGCAAAATATATATGTACATACGATTGTAGTACCAGAATAATTTTGACGAGTAATGCTATCTTCTTGTTGAAACTCAAAACTTTTCGAACGACCCTCGTATATATTGTACATTGCCGATTATACGTTAAGTCACAGACATAATCAGTGTGAAACGGTATTACTTACGTCACGGACGTTGTCAAGACTGCTATATGTATACACAAGAGCAATCATATTTCTCAATGTTTAATGATAATACATGATAAACAGAATCACAACTTTCTGTTGATATACCGGTTACATGTTACATGTGAAACGAAGTATGCTTCTACAATCATGTTACTTGGATTCAATATCGATTTATTATTCAAATGCTTTTCTTCTTTTCTCTTTTTTGATAAATTTGATATGATATATTTGTACATTACTTTTGTGAAAGTTCTTATCATATCTTAATATGTAATTACAAAAGACCTATTTATTTTTTATTCAATATAATTTATTACATATTCAATCTTTTATAATTTTTGTAATTATTCATTTAAGTAATATATTACTCACGTATTTTAACTATATCATATATGTACTTTAACTATTGCATTAATTCGATATGTGAAATCTTCTTTATTTAACTTATTTAATGTTTTAACTACTTGATAATAAGTGCAAGATAATCAGTGTTGCCTCAGAATATATTTATTAGACTTTACGATAATATCACATTCTTCTTTTTATCATAATCGATTTTCGTGACCTTCTTGAAATATGACTATTTCTGATATTAATTCTGATGTAAATTATACGTACAGTGATTGATGAAATAAATTAATGTTATAATGTTGATAAGCAATGGTAAACTTTTGAATTGTTATTATTAGAGATGCACCGGATTGTAAAATTACCAGATACTGAATATCGGGTCAGAATGTAACATCGGATATTCGAGAAGGCAATTTCTTCAAGTCGAATATCTGACCGGATTTCGAGAGTCTTTTAAAAAAAAAGTCTATAGGAAAAAAATTGTAATTTTGCAACAATGTATAAGATATTATAACATCATGAATATACATACTTATTTCTAAAACATTTGTATAAGAAAAAACAATTTAATGATATCAAATTTCAATTGGATATATTCCCGGATATCCGGCTATCCGGTAAGATAGTAAAAAATTCCTGATACCGGATACTTTCCGGATATCCGGCTATCCGGTAAGATAGTGAAAAATTCCTGATGATACCGGATACTTTCCAGATATCCGGGGTGCATCCCTAGTTATTATGATGTAACATAGCAATATACAATATTCAACTAAACATTTATTTAAAGTATTCAAAAATATGTTGTATAACCATAATGTAATATTCTATCAATGTTGTAATCTAGGAACAGTATCTAGGTACTTTAAGTCGAAGTCCACAATTTTGTTTTAAGAAGCCGTACGTAAATCGTAAGCTATAAAGTCCTTGGCACATACAAAAACGGAAAGTAATAAGACGTACGTAAGCATTTAAGCAGTAAGAAAATCGTAATGTGTCATTTATAATACATAGAATAAGTAAATACGAAAACTTAATCAATCACAGTCGAATGTGAGAAAATAATCGACTGTGATTGGTCAATTTCTTATTCTTACTTCTTACTCTGTGTATTGTAAACGACGCATAACAATTGGATTTGCTATTGACTTTATGATCTCTACTGTGATGGTCAATTCGCTTGCGTTTTTGTATGTTCCATAGTCTGAAATGACGATATATTGGCCAGAGAACTTATAATGCTTTTAAGCGTAAAGAATCAATCGGTTTTATTGTTCAATTCGCTTAAGTTTAATGATTAAAGCCTAAAGATTATGCAAAAAAAAAAAGATTACAGTTTTTTAAAGAAATCGATTTTACATATTGAATACACTTAAACGAGTATTATTGATAATTTCAAAGATCTTATTGCGAATATTGTTATTCAACATTGAAAATGACTTAATAATAGAACGAAACGTTTGTTTTTAATCATTGTATTTTATTATTAAAAATTTCCAATTCAGAACACATAAAAACCAGCATTAATTCATTAAGCATTGATTCTACGTAAATAGTTCGAATTTATCAAGTCTTTTTATATTTATCATTATTCTAGAAAATCTTATATACATTCGCTTGTAGATATTTTGTACAAATGACTTCCGTAAAAGAGAAAAATAGGAATATATAGCACTTTATCCAAATTATGCAAATTATGCATATTAACGTTACGTGTATATTTTAATAAAATAATATGAAATAAACAAAGTTTATTTCATATCTAGTATGCAAAAATAAATAAAAAGAAGTTTCATTCAAAATTAAGATTTTATTCGAAATTAAAATTTCATTCGATATATATATATATATATATATATATATATATATATATATATATATATATATTGCCATTTCAACATTAAATATCTTTCCAGAATGTGCGATGACCTATTACTTTTTTGTGACCATTACAATCGTAATTTTTTAACTTTAATTATAATCTTATACGTATTTTAAAAAACTCTATGATAATATTTGTGTATGCAGTTAATCGAAGAAACGTCTTCGACTCTTATCTATCACTATAGGTTATATGTTAAAAGTACATCTTCAACATTTTTTTCTCTCTCTTATTTTATTGATAACCTACCCTAGAATTTTGCACACGTCAAGTTCGGTACTTTACTTTATTATATTAAAAAATTTCTCTAAGATAATTCAATTTATTGTAGAACGTCGTCGATCAGTAACTATTGAGATGCGTGTTATCTCTGCTTTCTTTGAAGACAGAAAAAGAATGGATGCAATGGAATCATAGACCTTTAAATTGTTATCTTTCGGCTATGAATGCATGGTTTATGTAAGGTGTATATGAGATGTATCGCAATTTTTGATCAAACGCCGTTTGGTAGATAAAACGCATCAAACTGAGTTGAAAAATCTTCTACCATTTTGCAAATTTTGCAATGGTTAAGAGAGATATTAATTTATGAAGTCCAGTCTATCGCTAAATGAAAGTGCACGGCGAAATAAGACTGCTCATGTTCTTCGTCGCTAGGCATATTGTTTACAAGCGACATTAGATGCGTTCCACTTAACATTCGCAAGTATCATTTCATTCTCATTGTCATCAAAACAAGGATGAAATAATGAATACGAATGTATACATGAATGTATTGTTAACGTTAAGTGAAACTCACTCATTGGCATTAACGTGCTTAGTGATGGCGAACGCGCGTCTCACTAGGCGGTCTTATCTCGCCGCCCGCTTGCATTTAGTGGTTCGAGCGAATTTGGTTATTTTCATAAATTAATATCTCTTTCGTTAACTACTGCAAAAATTGCAAAATCGTAGAGGATTTTTCGACTCAGTTTAATCCGCTCTATTTATGTAATTCACAAGAGCGCTTTGTAAAAAATTGCGAGATACTCTGTATATCTCATTGATCTGTATTATGTCATTACACAAACTTAATTTAATCGCCAGAAGAAATCGACTTTCCAATACAATATTTAAAACACTACTGATTTTTAAAAAGTATATGACAAAAGATAATTATTCAAATATTTTCGTAAGTATGCTGCATAAGCACATAGTAGTTTGACGTAAAATAAAATTTACGCCATTTGTTTTTTTAAGTAAAAAATATTTTTAAAAATAACTAAATCTTACAGATACTTCTGTACTATATCTGTATCTATACCTAAATAATTTTTTTAAATGTTTATATCTATAACTATTGGGTTGTCCGGAAAGTTCGATGCCGATTTTGAAGGAAAATTGAAACGCAGAAGATTTAAATTTTTAATTTCATTTATTAAATTTAAATCTTTTGCGGCATGAACTTTCCGGACAACCGAATAGATACTTTTCTTACACAGTACCTAGATACCTTTCAAAATATATCTGTTACAATACTGTATTTTATATTAAATGGTGTTTTAACAATATTTTGAATACATACACGTATAAATTAAAAAATCATTTTTATATTACTTATTGTCAGTAACGAGAATAGATTGAAATGGATTCAGATATTCAAAAATACACATATTTGCGAACGTTAAAATGAATTCTTTTTAATCCGAATGCATTTTTATTTATTTATAGGAATTGCCTTTCAATATAATATGAAATGCCTTTCAATATAAAAATAATATTAACTTTTTTCTGTTTGCGCGCGCGCGCATGTGTGTGCATCATGTATATGTATTGCTTAATTCACAATTCTGAATAGCAGTTTTTCAATCCAAATGAATCCAGTTAAATCAAATGGAATCCAATTGAATAAAAAAAGTTGTTTTTTTTTATTTAATTGGATTCAATGGAATAGAATAATGAGAACTAAATAAGACTAAATAAATAAGAAAAAAAGAATAAGATAAAAAAAATAAGACAAAAAAAATTTTTTTTTATTCAATTGAATTCAATGGGCTTAAAATATGCATCAAAATTTCAATCTCGATTACTGGTTATTAACTAGAACATAAAATAAATGTAAAATTGTTAAGAATTAATTGCATGCATGTATAAAATACTACAGCCTTAAAGAACCGGGCAAAATGGGCCACGAGCGAGTATTAAATCATGTTATTTTGCAGATATTGTTATATATGTTAGCAGAATATATCCTATGCATGAAAATATACAAATTTACACAATGACAAGCAAATAGGAGAAGGGCGCGTTATATTGCATATTTATTAAAAATGGGGAGAAAGAATAAGAATTTATAATTATGACCTGTTTACCATTACTATTCATTATTGACTTCATCAGAATTACTAGAAATTCACTGGAACTGTCAGAAAATGATACGAAAATGTCTTCTGTATGCTAAAATTTTGTTCTTGTATTTTTGTATGTTTATATATCTTAAATACAGGGAATGGAAGCGTTTTACTTGTTAAGATAGCCCTACACGGTCAATAATTCTGATCATTAATATTGAATCAATAATACTGATAATATGCATCAATATTTTTAGTTTATTTTTTAAACCTTACACGATCAATATTATTATTGGCTAATATTTCTCTTTAATTTTATGTACATTATCTATTATACTGTATCATACTATATGGATCTCAGTAAGGCAATTTTTTTATTGATGCTCAACAATCAAAATCCAGATTATCACTCTATATTCTACGTCGATCTATTAATATTATAACCGCACCATGTTGAAAATAGACAAGGTGTGTTCGTAACTAATCGTAAGACAAGTTTGCGCATACAAACTATAATTATAGGAAAAATAAGAAAAAAAAACTATAAATAAAACGAATGTAGGAAATTTCAAACATGTAAAATGACATAATATTATCAATATATTCATTATTATTTAAACTACACAATTTGCAAAAGAAAATCGTGAGAATTTTATTTTTGCATTTACAGAATTTGCGTTTTTAATTGATTTTATATAGAAACGAGACATCGATATTAGAATTATGAGTCTTTACTTCTTTAATTATCTAAATATCTAAACATTTAAACAGATCATGTTTTTAGTTTAGTTTATTAAAAAAGTGCAATGTTTAATTTTCGAAAAATAAAAGAATATTCTTTTAGACCGGAATCAGATTACGCATTGAAGATAGAGATTGAAGATTGAAATTTGAACAATGAGGACAAAAAAATTTTAGCTCCTATTGTTTTAATTGGTCACTTTTCAATCTTTCAATCTTCAATGCGTAGTCTGATTCCGGCCTTAGAATAGCTGTGTCAGTATTGGCGACTTTCCTAAATTTTTCAATATACATTAACTGATAGCGAGTTTAACAGAAGCGATAGCGATTAACAGATAGCAGAAAGATATATGAAAAATATGTATAATAATATGTATAATTCATTACATAATTATTTCAGCTGGATGTTATTCTGTGTATATAAATTTTCAGATTCATTTATGAAAGAAATATATTTGAACAATACGTATTTCATCTTTTTGACGTCTATTATATCATAACTGAACCTTGAGCATTAACATTACAGTGTTGGATTATTGAAGTAACAATTTCCGGACTATCGAAATCAAGCAGCGCTAAATGTGATACAGCTTAGGGGAGATGACACCATGAAATTAATTCCTTAATTCAGAGGAAAAATTTTTTTTTATTTTACCGTGCGTATTCACGGAATTTTATGCTAATCGATAAGTTTTTCAACAATAAGACTGGATTAATTAATTTCATATCTTTCAGTTTTTCTGGAAGTGTTACATTTTTATTATATAGCTGTAGTTTCCAATGAGTGAGAAATTACAACTAACGTGTATGTTACATGTAACATATAGATTATATTACATGTTATATTCTGTTTTATTAAAGCAATATAACAATACATATTTGTTGAATAATTAGCTGTTTCGGAGCGCTGCTTCGCTCATATTTATGCAATGTCGAACTATGAGTGTTCCTTCGCTAGCTACGCATTTGTACATGAATCGGCGGAGTAGAGGAATTTCATCAGCAAAGCTTCGCTACACGAAACTGTGTCTTATTTACACAATTGACTAATATCATGTATGTAATATATTCACTCTCTATCAATTTCCTTTCTTCCCATTATTTCACTATTATTTCCTTCGATTTTCTCTACGAATATATATATAAATATCAAGTGTGTTCGCTCGTGGCCCAGAATTGATAAAAATTCTCAGTTCTTTTTTGAAAAAAAAAAAAAGAAAAAAAAATTTATTTGTTGCACTTTACTTGTTCCTGTATAGCCTACACTTGGAGTCGCAACTTCGGATTCAGCTTTATTGTATGTAATCCTATCTCCCGTCGGATCTTACTTTAAAGCTACAGATCAGCAAGTCGGGATTTCCCTGCTTGCAGATCCTAGGTATACGAGAGCATGGCCTGGCGGTTGTGGTAATGCTAAATTAGGCAGTAATTATGGACCTACAATTCAAGTTCAACAAGAAGCCATCGAAAAAGGTTTACAGCAAGTATTGTGGCTGTACGGTGAAAACAAGGAACTTACAGAAATTGGCACTATGAACATTTTCATTGTTTATATAAATAATAACGGAGGTAAGAAGCAGAACTTTTGATAAATTTTATAAAATGTTCGTAAAAAAGGGCGTCATAAGGAAGAATAACTTGATTTAATGATTCAGTTTAGAAATTCGATTACTATTCCTATGTTACTTTATACAGAAAGGGAACTACTTACACCACCTTTAAATGGTTTGATTTTACCCGGAGTTGTAAGAAATTCGCTTTTAGCTATATCTAGGCAATGGAATCAATATAAAGTTACGGAAAGATCTATTACGATGAAAGAAATTATACAATTAAATTCAGATAATAGGGTAAGATTTACGTATGTAACATTGTTTTTCCTCTTTTTTTCTCTCTCTTAGTATATTGTCTATTATTACAATTAATTTTTTTGTTATAGCTGTTAGAAATATTCGGAGCAGGAACAGCGTGCGTAGTCAGTCCTGTATCTTATATTGACTTCCAAGGTCAAAAATTGCATATACCAACGACAGAACAACCTGAAGCAATTTATCAGATGCTCAAAAAACATTTATTGGATATACAATATGGTATTATACCTAACCATCCATGGAGTTTAATCATTGAGTAAAATATGAATGATAGAAGATTATATTATTTTAATCTATTTAGTAAAATATCTCAAAATTCTTAAATTTAAGGGAAAGACTGTTAAGTCTTTAATTAATCTTCAGTTAGCGTATATAACTCTCCCAAAGAGTTAGCGTATATAACTCTCTCAATTTTCATAATTTAGATGTTTTTTCCGATCTCTTTTCACTTATTGCAAAATATCTTTTGTGCTACGACATTTTAGACTTTCTAACTAAAAAAATTTTTTTTTCAGTCTTCAAACGATAGATTAAAAAAAATAGTTAAAATCATTAAATGCATTACAATTTGAGATACAAGCAAAAAAAAACGCTGGGTTACAAATACCCGGAAGTGGGTAGGTAGGAATTTTTTTGAGATGTGGATACTAAGGGTTAAGTTTAAGACAAAAATGTTCCAAACAAAAATTGTTTAGTTACTAGGAAGAAAGACAAGTGATCCTAATTAATCTTGAAAAGAAATCCTTACGGTCAGATCAAAGTTATCTAAAGTTTTTTTCAAATTATATAAATTTTTTTACGTAATATATAATTCTACAAATTATTCTGCGTATAAAAGTGTTAAGGTAGAGATATTGAAGAATCAATAATTTTGGATTTATTTTTATACTTTATTCTGGCGTACATTGACATGAAATATTAAATATCTCATAATCTATACTTCTAATCTAATCTTTTTTGATAACCATGTATACTTTGATGCACAGTATATATATAATGAAATAAATCAATTTATTTGAAAAAAATATATAGAGATGCTTATTGAAAATTATTAAAAAATTATACATTTTGCAATATGTATATTTACAAACTATATAAATTTTAATAAGCAACTTTTCTTCATATAAACTGATTCATCTCATTATTCTGTTCATAAAACCATTAAGGGAATCCTATAGACTATTCTTTACAAAGTAGAATCATCCTCTATCGCACAACATTGTTGTAACAACATTGCATATTGCAGTAATATTGCAAAGATTTTGCGCATTGTCGCAAATTCTGTGCTATATGGGATAGTATAAATAGAACTTATAGACGATTTATGTATCACTGATACGTCACTACATACTATATACATCGATATCTTATGCCGCTTACGCGCATATACACATAAATTTTTGTGTAACAATAATGTTTTAATTAGATAAGATCTAAGTCCAAAACTAATAAAAAATCTGTTGTTTCTTCGTACAAATGACTAGTCTGTGGACTACTATTCTGTAAGTACAAATTGCACAGTTTTTATATGAAGCAAATGTCGTCTCGATATGTCTAAAGCGCCATTAAGAAATGATAAAGATCTCAATTTTGATATTTCTTGACGTTCTCGGCATAAACTCCATTTCACAGACATATTATGCGTATTCTTTACTTATGGGAAAGCTTTTTGAATCTATAAAAGAGTTTGAATCTAAAAAAGTAATTATACAAAAATTATATGGTTTAGTCGAAAATATACAGACGGCTTTAGGATCCCCTACGAGATATTTAATATTTCATATCAATATGTGCCAGAATAAGGATCATTACACAAAATAATGACATACAAGCTGTATAACCTGTAATATAAAGCATAAGGCCGCTGAATTAATCGAATATCTGACTTATGTCTTTATAGATACCATATTGATTTGTACCTGTATGTAGAGTAGGTACATAAAGAGAGTGACACCAATTAGCCGGAAGTCGCCATTTTGTGTCCTATATCTGGGGTATCTATTGCCCGTATTCATAGTTAGACCTTATACTTAAGGCTTCCTTAAATATAAGGCCTGACTATGAATATGGGCGTATATATGACGCAATTCCTCGTCTTAATCTCTTCTTTTTTTAACGTTGTTTTCTTTCTAACAGGACACTTAATGGCGGAGCCAATCAGCATTAAGCACACGCATTCTCTTTATACTCTACCTGTATGTATGTATAGCCGATCAGAGAAAGGTTACACTTTTTTTTCGATTTTTTTCGCTTTCGGAGGCAGTTTATTCATCGAGCGGTTGGATCTTATTTGTGGATCCATGAATAAGAACTAATCGCGTGAGCAAACTGCATTCTGAAATCCATCGAAAAAAAGCAACCTTTCTGTGACCAGTTGTACACTAAAGGACTTCAATTCTTTCTTTCGGAAATTTCCACAAACTGAGAAATGATCACTTTTTTTTACATTAATGCTCATAGTCGCGATTAACGACTAAAAGGGCCATTTTTATCAAGCTCCAAGTAACTTAAGGCTTACTTTGCAGGATTCCAACTGATGTCAGAGAAAAAAATGTGAACTGAAGAATTAAACATATTTCACTAGTTATAATTAACTGTAATTTTACATACTATTTATATTAAACACAAAAATAGATTAACAAACAGCTACCAGAGAGAAACCTTGCTACATAAGTTAATATTACAAATCTGTATAACTTCTCTCTTTGCACTTTTTCTCTGACATCAGCTTCAGAATCTCGCAAAGTTACTAGGCCTGTTAAGTTAATCAGAGCTTGGTGAAAGTGGTCCTAAACTTTATGTTCCTTAAAACTATCAAATTCAACGTAAAAATGAAATAATCTGAACTTTTGAAAGTTTTAAAAAAGTAATCGAGGGAAAGAATCGAGATCCTTGGATGTACATACATGTAACTATGTTCTTATTAAATTAGAATGTTAATATTAAGTTAATATAAAAATAATATTAATACTAAATTAATATTAGTTGCATAATCATAGATAAGACTGTTGGATTAATGAACGTAAAGCTCATTTTATACTTAGATACAAGTCAATCGTAAGTTTGTTGCAACAGCCAATCTGAAGCTTGCATTTTGAAATCAACGCTTCAGTTGATTGTCAACAAACTTGCACTCGATTTGCATTTAATGTAGAATAGGCTCTCTCTCTTTAGACTGCTCATTGATCTAGATATTTCAGCTGGTCTTATGCTTAATAAGCCTTACTCTATGCTTATGCAGCTTATATCATTTTGTAATAATCCTAAAATATAAAATAACTCGAAAATTATTGATTTTTCGATATTTTTGCCTTAATATTTTTATATGCAGAATAATTAGAGGAGTTATAATATGTAAAAAAATGATATAATTTTATTAAAAAACTTTTGATGACTTTGATCTGACATTTTCTCAAGTCTTACTAAGATCATTATCTTCTTTTTCTTTAATAAGTGAACTTTTGCCTGGAACAGGGTTTTGTCTTAAGAATTTTGAGATATTCTATTAGATGGATTAAAATAGACAATCATTTTACACACACACACACACGCGCGCGCGCACGTGTGTGTG